>ERZ894194.317-NODE-317-length-40629-cov-24.162444_pt1 | contig 40629 bp, 44 predicted proteins | sample MGYA00380283_ERZ894194 | MGnify/ENA primary metagenome ERZ894194 (study PRJEB32331, sample SAMN06328448) | human gut metagenome | biome: human gut microbiome; feature: stool | host: Homo sapiens | collected 2013-02-13 ... | reverse complement strand
CCAGCAGACCATTCCCTATATCGCCATGCACCCGGACGGGATCTGCCAAATCCCCGGCGGGCTTTACACAAAGACGCTGGAATATGAGGACATCAATTATGCCGTGGCGTCCACGGAGGATCAGACTGCCATTATCAGCGGGTGGAGTGCGTGCCTAAATTATTTTGACAGTTCTCTGCCGTTCCAGCTTTCCTTTGTCAACCGCCGCAGCCGCAATGCCAACCGCTACAAAGTGAATATCCCGGCGCAGGAGGATGACTTCAACAGCATCCGGGGCGAATATGTGGAAATGCTCAAAGGCCAGATTGCCAAGAGCAACAACGGCATTGAACGGTATAAGTACATCACCTTTGGCCTGCCCGCCGAGGGCGTGGCAGAGGCGCGTCCCCGGCTGGGGCGCGTGGAGGCGGATGTCATGGGCAATCTGAAGCGGCTGGGCGTCCAGTCCCGCCCGCTGGATGGCCGGGATCGGCTGGCGGTGCTGCACGGGCAGATGCACCCGGGCGGGCGTGAGCCGTTCCGCTTTGCGTGGAAAGACATTCCCAAGACGGGCATGGGGACAAAGGACTACATCGCCCCGGACAGCTTCGACTTCCGGCAGAGCCGGACTTTCCGTGTCGGCCAGATGTGGGGCGCGGCGTCCTATTTGCAGATCATGGCGTCGGAGCTTTCGGATAAGCTGCTGGCGGAGATTTTGGAGCTGGACGCCGAGCTGACCGTCACCATGCACATTCAGACGGTAGACCAGCTCAAGGCCATTAAGACGATCAAGGGAAAGATCTCCGACATAGGCCGCATGAAAGCAGAGGAACAGAAAAAGGCTGTCCGTGCCGGGTACGACATGGAGATTTTGCCGCCTGACCTCATTACCTTTTCCAAGGACGCCGCCGAGCTGCTCTCCGACCTGCAAAGCCGCAACGAGCGAATGTTCCTGCTGACCTTTACGGTGGTAAACCTCGCTCCCACCCGGCAGCGCCTTGAAAACGATGTGTTCACGGTGAGCGGCATCGCGCAGAAATATAACTGCGCTCTGCGCCGTCTGGACTGGCAGCAGGAGCAGGGCTTTGTGTCCTCGCTGGCTCTCGGCTACAACGGCATTGAAATTCAGCGGGGCATGACTACCAGCTCCACGGCCATCTTCATTCCCTTTATGACCCGGGAGCTTCGCATGGACGGGCAGGCGCTTTACTACGGCATGAACGCTCTTTCCAACAATGTCATCATGGCTGACCGCAAAAAGCTGAAGTCCGCCAACGGAATGTATCTCGGCTCTACGGGCAGCGGCAAGAGCTTCGCCGCCAAGCGGGAGCTGATCAATGTGTTCCTCGCCACCAATGACCGCATCATCGTGGTTGACCCGATGGGCGAATATGCCCCGCTGGTGCGGCGCTTGGGTGGGCAGGTCATTGAGATCGCCCCGGACAGCCCGCACCACATTTCGCCTATGGACTTGCAAATGAATATCAACGACGAGGATAGTCCGCTTTCCATGAAGGCGGATTTTTTGCTGTCCCTTTGCGAGCTGATCGTGGGCGGCAAGGAGGGTTTGCAGCCCATCGAGAAAACCGTCATTGACCGCTGTGTGCGGCTGGTCTACCGGGAGATGGCGCTGGGGCTGGAAACGGCCAAAACGCCGCTGCTGCAAGATCTGTATGAGGAGCTGCTGCACCAGCCTGAGCCGGAGGCGCGGCGTGTGGCGACGGCATTGGAGCTTTACTGCACAGGCTCTCTTAACCTTTTCAACCATCCCACAAATGTTGACCTCAATTCCCGTGTGGTCTGCATCGTCCTAAAGGGCTTGGGTGAAAACCTCCGCAAGATCGCCATGCACACCACTAACGAGTTTGTCACAGCGGCGGTAAACGCCAACCACGCCGAGGGCGTGGCGACTTGGTGCTACTTTGACGAGTTCCATATCCTGCTCCGTGATCCGCTGACGGCCAGCTACTTTGTGGCCGTGTGGAAGATGCTCCGTAAAAAGGGGTGCGTCCCCTCGGCGCTGACGCAGAATGTGAAAGACCTGCTGGCCAGCCGGGAGATCGAGAACATTCTGGACAACACGGATTTCATGGTGCTGCTGTCGCAGGCGCAGAGCGACCGTGCGATTTTGGCAAAGCAGCTTGGCATTTCCGAACATCAGCTCTCCTACATCACACACTCCAATTCCGGCGAAGGCTTGCTGTTCTATGGAAATGTCACCATCCCGTTTGTAGACCGTTTCCCCCGTGGAGAGATCTATGACCTGCTGACGACCCGCCCGGAGGATCTTGCCCATGAACGAACAGACGAGTAACCCCACTTCGGGACAAAATGTCCCGAAGTCCAAATTCCGCAGAAAGAGCCGGCAGGAGCAAACGGCGGCATCCAAGCTGCGGATGGAGCGCCGGGGCGAGAAGCTGGACGCCGCCCGGGAGAAGCTGGCAAAGCAGAAGCCGCCGAAAAAGCCCGGTGCGGTCAAGCGCCTTGCCCATACCGCCGGACACGGCGTCCACGGCTTTGTGCATGGCAAGCTCTATGAGGTCGAGCATGAAAATGTCGGCACAGAGGGCGCACACCGTTCCGAGCTGGCGGCGGAGTCCGTGTACCGCTTCGGCAGGCGCAAGCTCCGCAAGGCCATCCGGGAACACCCCGCAAAGGCGGTGGAGCGTGCCGAGAGCAAGCATATCAAGGCCACAGCGGATTATTACTACCGCAAGACCGTGGAGGAACACCCGGAAATGCAGGAAGGCGGCGCGTTGTCCCGGTATCTGCAAAAGCAGAAGATCAAGCGCCAGTACGCAAAGCAGGCGCGGGAGGCTGCCAGACAGACCGCCAAGGCCGCCGAGGGTACGGCGTCCGTTACGGGCAAGCTGACGGAAAAGGTGTCCGCCTACATCAAGGAACACCCCGGCGGGCTGCTCCTGCTGCTGGCGGCATTTCTTCTGCTGGTGGTGCTGCAATCGTGTATGTCCTCGCTGGTGACGGTGGGCAACGGCGTGGCCGGAGCCATCGGCGCGTCCACCTATGCCGCCGAGGACGCTGACCTGCTGGGGGCGGAGGCCGCCTACTGCGCTCTGGAGGACGAGCTGCAACACTACCTCGATACCTACACCCGTACCCACGACTATGACGAATATCATTTTGACCTCGACACCATCGAGCACGACCCCTATGTGCTGCTGTCCATCGTCTGTGCGCTCCATGAGGGTGAGTGGACGCTGGACGAGGTGCGGGGGACGCTCCAAATGCTCTTTGACCGCCAGTACATTTTGACCGAGGATGTAGTGGTGGAACAACGGTATTACTTGGAAACGGACACTTGGACAGACGAGGACGGCAACACCCACAGCGACACCTACCGGGTGTATTACGATTATTACATCTGCACCGTGACGCTTGAAAACTTCAATCTCTCCCATCTGCCCGTTTACCTCATGGGCGAGGAAACCCTGTCCCGGTATGCCTTATACATGGCGACGCTGGGCAACCGTCCCGACCTGTTCCCGTCCTCGCCCTATGTGGGCAAGTACACCAACAAACCCCCGTTGCATGAGATCCCCGAGGACTACCTTGCCGATGAAACCTTTGCCGCCATTCTAAAAGAGGCGGAAAAGTATGTGGGATACCCCTATGTTTGGGGCGGTAGCAGCCCATCCACATCCTTTGACTGCTCCGGCTTCGTCAGCTATGTCTACAACCAATGCGGCTGGGACTTCGGGCGGCTGGGGGCGCAGGGGCTATACAACATCTCCGCACGGACAAGCAGCCCCAAACCCGGCGACTTGGTATTCTTCACGGGGACTTACGATACCCCGGGGATCTCCCATGTGGGCATCTATGTGGGCGATGGCTGGATGCTCCATTGTGGCGACCCCATCAGCTACGCCAACCTCAACACGAGCTACTGGCAATCCCATTTCTACGCCTACGGAAAATTGTTTTGACAGGAGGTTTTTTATGGCTATCTCCAAAAGCGCAAAAATTCAGGCCGAAATTGAAAAGGTCACGGCCAAGATCAACGAGCAGCAGGCACGGCTCAAGGAGCTGGAACAGAAAAAGCTGGAGGCTGAGAACAGCGAGATCGTGGAGATCGTGCGCGGCATGAGCGTTTCGCTCACCGACCTGCCCGTGCTGCTTCAGACCATCAAGAGCGGCGGCACTTTGGGACAGAATGTCCCGAAGTCTGCGGATAAGGAGGACAGCGAATGAACAAGTGGATGAAGAAGCTGACGGCGTTGCTCTGCATCGCTGTTTTGATGTGCGGTATGGCGGTCACGGCCTACGCTGGGGGCGGTGAGGAATGGGACGGCCCTGCCCCGGTGGAGGCGCTGCCCGCCGAAACCGTTGACCCCGGCGAGGGCTTCACCGAGGACGGCAACCTTGTGACCCGTGACCTGCTCTACGACAAGGCCACCAATAAGCAGTTCATCACGGTGCAGACCAGCGGCGGCAACACCTTTTACATCGTCATCGACTATGACAAGCCCACCGACGAGGACGGCGAGCAGTACCAGACCTACTTTTTGAACATGGTGGACGAGGCTGACCTGCTGGCGGCGATGCAGGCGGCGGGCGATGAGCTGCCGGAGTGTGCCTGCGCGGACAAATGCGCCGTGGGTGCTATCAACACAGATTGCACCGTCTGCGCCGTGAACATGGGCGAGTGCCAAGGCAAGCCTCCTGAGCCTGCGTCCGTGGTAGAGCCGGAGCCTGAACCCGAGCCGGAGCAGCCCAAGAACAGTGGCGGAACGCTCCTGCTGGTGCTGGCCGTGGCGGTCATCGGCGGCGGGACTGGCTGGTATTTCAAGATCTATCGCCCCAAGAAGCAGCAGGCCGCCGACGCTGCGGAGGACTACGGCGACGATTATGACGATACCCCGCCTTGGGAGGATGAGGACGAAACGGAAAGTGAGGATGAAGCATGAGATTTACCAACAGTCCCTATGAGGACTTTATGAAAGAAAAAAGCTACTTTAAGGGTGCTCCGCCCAGCCTGCCGCCCAAAGGCTCCCGCTGCGACGGCTGCTCCTACTGGCGCGGAATCGGCTGCGTGTTCTGCTACCGGGAACAGCTCAAGTCCAAGACAGGGGGCAAAAATGAGCCGTGAGCTGACCCGGCAGGAAAAGACGGCGATCCGTAAGCTGGTGACAAAATGGTGCGCCAACTACGATAAAGACTATGGCTGCCTGCCGCTGGACTGTCCCTGCTATATGCTGGGCAAGTGCTGGACAGGAGCGTATTGTCGCTACTTTTGTTCGGCGGTGCTGCCCCTTGATCCCGTGCTGGAAAGGTCGCTGACCGTGGAGCGTATCACGGAAACCCGGCCTTGCCCGGTGTGCGGCAGGGCTTTTCTCCCGGACGGGCGGCAGCGGTACTGCTCCCCGGTCTGCGCCGGGGCTGCCCTGCGGGAGCAGAAGCGGGCGTATATGCGCCGCAAACGGAGGTAGCGCGTGGAAAAATAGCCTCGGAAAACGCCTGTATTTACAAGGCTTTTCCGGGGCGCTTTCGGGGTGGGCGGTATGTTTTCCGTCCGCCCCTGTTTTTGCAGAAATGCTTTCCACATCCAAGCGCCGGAGCTTTGGGACATTTTGTCCCGAAGTCCCGGCTGAAAGGAGAAATAATGCCTAAATATTATGAGATCAGCGAGGCGGCGGCAAAGCGGGCAAAGGACATGAACAGCTATTCCGACTATGCCCCCGGCTCGGCCACCGCTGGCTATCAGCAGATGGTGGATGAAGCCTATGCGCTGGCAGAGAAACAAAAGGCGCAGGTCGATCCCATGTACCATGATAAGATCGATGCCCTTGTTGACCGCTACGCCCGCAGGCTGGCGGAAAACCTCAATGAGCGCAACGCCATTGACGCCCGTGTGCCGTCTATTCTGATCACCGGGGGCGGCAATTTCCCCGTAGCGAAAAAGGCCAAGCAGAACGCCGCCCGGGATCGCAACTACGGCGAGTACGCCGAAATTGAAAAGCTGCTGGACAAGATCCGCTCCACAGGCCGAGGCGGTATCAGCGCCGACGATGACCTTGCCGTGGAAAAGCTCACGAAAAAGCTGGAGGGAATGGAGTCTCAACAGGCCATGATGAAGGCGGTCAATGCCTACTATCGCAAGCACAAGACGCTGGAGGGTTGCCCCGAGCTGACGGCAGAGCAGGTGGAAAAGGTCAAGGCGTCCATGTCCCAAGACTGGCGCAAAGACCCTGTTCCGTTTCCGTCCTATCTGCTTACCAACAATAACGCCAACATCCGCCGTGTGCGCCAGCGCATCGAGGAACTGAGTAACCGCTCTGAATTTGTGGGCTGGACATTCCCCGGCGGTGAGGCCAAGGTCAATGAGGCGGAAAACCGCTTGCAGCTTCTTTTTGCGGAAAAGCCGGACGCCGATACCCGGCAGGCACTTAAAAGTGAGGGCTTCAAGTGGGCGCCCAGCCAAGGGGCATGGCAGCGGCAGCTCAATCAGAACGCCATCCGTGCCGCCGCAAGGCTGGACTTCCTGCGCCCGGAGGACGGCAAAAGCCCCTATCAGCTCCAACCCTTTGCAAAGCGGGCGGACAAGGATGTATCACGGTGAGGAGGGTATATGGATAAAAACCAAGGCTATGAGATCATCAAGGCTGTCATGCTGGAAAACGGGCGGGGCTTTGCGCTGGGGCATCATCCTACCGCTCCCTCGCCCTATGTCACATGGGCTTGCTATGATGACAAGGACGGCCAGCGGCAGTATGAATGGGGGCATTACGGCAGCGACCGCGCCGCTTTGGAACAGGACTTTGCGGCGCGGGTGCAGGAGTACCAGCGCCTTTACAATGTCGGTGTCAAGCAGACCGAGGCCCCCGGCCTTTACAAGTATTACTCCACCCAGCGCCCCGTGGACATTGGGACATTCCCGAAGCCGCCCCGCAACGCCCCGGACGAAATTGTCAACTACGATCAGCGCGTCCCGGTTGAAAACGGATCGTTTCTGGCGTGGGGGCATTTGACCTATACACGGCCATTGACCAAGCGGCAGGCGTCTGACTATGAGCTGCGGCCTGCGCCCGACAACCCCGACAGACCCCGCCCGATCCGGGAACAGATGAAAACCGCCGTAAAACAGGCCGAGGCTGACCGGGGCCAAGCGGCCCCAAAGAAAAATGCCCCTGACCGGGGCGACAGATAGGAGGATATTTATGGAGCAGGAACACAATCCCAACAAAAACGCCGAGCTTGCGATGGAGCAGAACGGAAACATGATCGACGGCATCATAAACAATCTGCCTGTGTCGCCCCGGTCAGAAAAGCCGCTGGACAAGGTGCGGGAACACCCGCCCAAGCGCCGCAGCCGGGAGCGTGAGGAGCGTTGACAAAAAAGCGGCGGCGCTCTGTCCATCTTCATGTGATGGTGACGCCAGAGGAACAGGCATTGATCGCTGACCGCATGGCCGAGGCCGGGATCTCCAACATGGGAGCCTATATGCGGAAAATGGCTCTCAACGGCTATGTCCTCCATGTTGACCTCTCGGACATCCGGGAGCTGGTGGCCTTGCAGCGGCGGTGTGCCAACAACCTAAACCAAGTAGCCGTCCACGCCAACACCTACGGCATCTATCCATCGGAGATCGCGGCGCTCCAAAAGGACTATGCCGACCTTTGGGAGCCGCTGTCCGAGCTACTGAAAAAGTTGTCGGCTGTGGTGAGTATGTAAAAATAGGGAGTGCAGATCCCGGAGGTCTGCACTCCCATTTGTTCTTTTACCAACGATAGCAGCGGCGTGAAAAGCGAAGCTCATGCACTCCGATTTCTCGGCAAATCGAGGACATTATTTTTAAGATTTCCTCCCGCGAAGAATTAAACCATTCTTCCAGTTCCCGGTCATTAAAGCAATACATCCCATCATAGCCGTTGTCACTATAAAACGAGTAAACATGGTCATGCTCCGCTATCATTAACCGCCTGCGAATAGCCGTTAAAATATCCACTACATTATACAATTTTTCTCGCCATTCCGGGTTCTGCACAAAAGCCTTTCCATCTGCTTGCTTAATTATGTTACCATCCCGTGTGCGGAGAACACCTGTATTTAGAGCAATAATTGTATCTTCGATTGCTCGGTCAAAGTCCTCCATACGCCCCTCCTGCCGAATATCATCTTGGAAGGCTGGGCGGTCAAAGCACTGCACATAGAATTTAATCAATGAAATATCCCGTTCTGTATTTTGGGCGGGTGAAGCAGATTCCAGCTCTAAAATAGCGGCTTCTTCGGAGAGCTGTTTCCATTTATGAAGCAAGTCAACTGTATATCGAATGTCATCGCTATCAATCAGCTTGGAGCATGACTGGCACAGCCAAATGCCGTTTTGAATGTCCTTGCGTTCCGCAGAAGTCATATTCGTATCGTAACGCTTTCCGCCGGGAGCCGCAGCGCAAATATGAGCTGCTACACCAATGTTAGAATAGTTTTCGGGATCATCATTTGCACCACAAGTCAGTTTCCTACAATTAGGGTTACTGCACCGATAGCCGACGCGCTTAGCCATAATATCGATGGTTTTTGCCTTGAAGTCATCTCGATTGCTTGCCATTGTCACACCTCCAATTCACTATTTAGAATTATATCACTTATGTGCTTGAATGGCTATAATTGTTTCTCAAAACATAGCTTGTTCGACATCCTTGTGTGCCTATTTTCCCAGCGGTATAATATAGGTAGAAGGACAAAACAACCCGATTTTTTGATGGAGGTAGCTATGATCGTTCTCAAAATCCTTGCCGCCCCCGTGATGGTGGCGCTGTCCCTGCTGGCCGCTATGGTCACATTCCTGTTCTGCGTGGCGTCCGCCGTGTGCGAGCTGGGCTGCATTGTGCTGACGCTGCTCTCCCTGATCCTGTTCATCGGCGGGCAGACGGTGGGCGGGATCGTGTTCCTCGTCCTTGCGTTCCTCGTTTCTCCCTTTGGCGTTCCCGCCACCGCTGAGTGGCTGGTGGACAAGCTGCACTCGGCCAAGTTTGCCCTGCGGGATTTCATCACCGGCTGATACTTCGGGACAAAATGTCCCAAAGCTGAGATGACGGCGGCTGACCACAGCCGCCGTTTGTTATATCGGAAGGAGGGCTCCCTACGGCAACGACTTACTACAAGAAGCATAAAATCAGCAAGGGCGAAACCATCGCACAGTCCTTGAAAGAACGGTTTGACTACGGGCAAAACCCGGATAAGACCGAGGGCGGCGAGTTGATCTCGTCCTACGGCTGCGACCACATGACCGCCGATGCGGAGTTCCTGCTCTCCAAGGCCAAGTACAAAGCCACTACAGGCCGGGAGCAGCGGCAGGACGCGGATGTGCTTTGCTATCAGATCCGCCAGTCATTCATGCCCGGGGAGATCACGCCGGAGGAGGCAAACCGCATCGGCTATGAAACGGCCATGCGCTGGACAAAGGGCAAATACGCCTTTTTTATTGCCACCCACACGGACAAGGCACACATCCACAATCACATTTATTACAATTCGACCTCGCTGGACTGCACCCGGAAGTTCCGGGACTTCATCGGCTCTGGCCGTGCGGTGCGGCGGCTCTCTGACCGCATTTGCCTTGAAAATGATCTGTCCGTCATCACCGATCCTAAGCTGCACAGCAAGGGACGCTTTCTCCATTATGGGGCATGGCTGGGGACAGAGTGGAAGCCCTCATACAAGGAACAGCTGCGGCGTGCCATCAATGAAACTCTTGCAAAACGCCCCGCCGATTTTGACGCTTTCCTCCGGCTCATGGAGGCGTCCGGCTTCACGGTCAAGCATGGACGCGGCGGTACGATCTCTTTTCTTGTTCCGGGGCAGGAGCGGGCTACCCGGTTGCGGGCATCCACCCTCGGGGACGGCTACGATCCTGAGGACATCAAGGCTGTCATCGCCGGGGCGCGACCGATCCCGGAGCAGCCTGTTCCCGCGCCTGCCGCCCCTCGCCGTGTCAATCTGATCGTGGATATACAGGAGCACCTGCGCTCCGGCAAAGGTGCGGCCTATGCACGGTGGGCAAAGGTCTATAACCTAAAACAGATGGCAGCGGCACTTCAATTCATGCAGGAGCAGAGCATCACCGAGTATGACCAGCTCTCCGCCAAGGCCGAGGATACCGTTTCCCGTTTTCACTCTTTGACCGAACAGCTCCGGCGGACGGAGGCTGACCTGTCCGCAACCTCCGAGCTGATGGGAGCCGTGGTGCGGTACGCCAAGACCCGCCCCGTCTTTGACGGGTACAAGGCCGCCAAGTACAGCCGGAAATACCTTGCCGAGCACGAGGCAGAGCTGGCGGACTACCGGGCAGCCAAGGCAACAATGGGAGAGTTGCTGGGCGGTGAGAAGCTGCCCAAAATGGCAGAGCTAAAAGAAAAACGCCGCCAACTGGCGGCGCGGAAAAAGGCGCTCTATATTGAGTACCGCTCGGCGCAGGAGGAAATGCGGCAGGCCGTGGCGGTTAAGGCCAACATTGACCATCTGCTTGGCGTTACGGACAGCCAGCGCCAAAAGGAACAGGAGCGATAGCGCACGGTGACGCAGACAAATTACTTTGGGCATGGGGTGCCCCGCAAAGTCGCAAGACTTTGTGGGGAGAGGAGGCACAACGGAGCGGGCGAATTTTGGGACATTTTGTCCCAAAGTAGCATAGCGGAGTTTGTGCTGACGAGTCCCAAAGCCGGGTTTGGGGAGGCTCCCCAACAAGCGTTTTTGCAGCCCGCCGGGATGCAAAAATAGCAAGTGTGGCTACACTTGCCCTGCTTGCCGTTAGTGCGTCCCCCGAAAACTCCACGGAAAAACGGAGGCAGCGCCGTTTCTTACGCTCCCTCCGTTCCACGGTTTTCTATGATCGCGTTGATAATGCCCTCGACGAGCCGCAGCTCGCTTTCGTTGAGAGAATTAAGTTGAATGTTGATCCGCTTCTTTGCGGCTTCATCGGCGCTCATATCGGGATAAAAGTATTCGTCCACGGAGATACCGAACATCGTTACCATTTGGTAAAAGGTATTTAGGCTCGGATGCTGACCACGATTTTCAAAATACATAATAGAACGAGGTGTGCGGTCAACGAGCTGCGCGAGGTATTCCTGTGTCCAGCCTTTTGCCTCTCTTTTGCGCTTGATCTCCCGGCCTAATGCGTGGAAGTCGAGCCGTCTTTCATCTTGGTACATTCTCATATCACCCTATATTATTCTACATTTCAGGTTTGTATATGAGAACGAAATACAATTTTATGATAAGTAGTATTTATTTTCGCAAAAGCAGTCCAATACAGTGTTGACAGAGTTATAAGACTGTGGTATTATGAAAATGCAAACTACACCAGTCTTATGAGAGGGGCCATTGCTCATGGATATTAAACTGTTTGATTCTGAATTAAAAGTAATGGATGTTCTTTGGAAGGAGGGGGATACACCCGCCAGAGAAATAGCACGGGTACTGACAGATGAATTAGGATGGAATGTCAATACGACATATACGCTTATCAAGCGTTGCATAAAAAAGGGGGCGATTGCGCGTTCCGAGCCGGGCTTTATGTGCCATGCATTAGTTTCCAAGTCCGCTGTTCAAGAAGCCGAAACTGATGAATTGATTAACAAAATTTACGATGGTTCTGCTGACAAGTTGTTCGCTGCGTTGCTCGGGAGAAAAAAACTATCTGAGGAACAGATCCAAAAGCTGAAACAAATTGTTGGCGATCTGGAATGAGGTGGTGATAATGAACCTGCTCCAAATGAGTTTTACGGGTGCTGTAATGATTTTGGCCGTTACGGTCATTCGTGCTCTTGCAATTAACAAAGTCCCGAAAAAGACATTCCTAGTGCTTTGGGGAATCACACTGGTGCGGCTGATGATACCGTTTTCTTTGCCCTCTTGGTTTAGCATCTATTCTCTCTGGAACCGAGAAATGCCCACAGAGGGAATGAATACGGCGGCGGGTATGCTGATACCTGTGATACCAGCGGAACATCAGGTCACCATACCGCACAATACTGTCGGCCCTGTGGCGAATGTCTCAGCGCCGGAAATCATCTGGATTCTTGGATGTGTTCTCTGTGCGTTCTTCTTTGCGGCAGCCTACTGGAGATCCTATAAGGAGTTTCAAATGTCCCTGCCTGTCAGAAATGATGGGATTGAGAAGTGGTTGGAAACTCATCCAACAAAACGAACCATTACCGTGCGCCAATCCAGTTTGGTATCTTCTCCATTGACCTACGGCGTGATTCGCCCCGTCATTTTACTGCCAAAAACCACAGTCTGGAATAATGAAGAGACGCTGCATTATGTTTTGGCACATGAACTTGTGCATATCAAGCGATTTGACATTATAACAAAAGTTGTGCTGGCGGTTGCTCTCAGTATCCATTGGTTTAATCCTCTGGTATGGGTCATGTATGTTCTGGCAAATAGAGATATTGAGCTTTCCTGTGACGAGACGGTAATTCGCCAGTTCGGAGAAAATACTAGAGCAGTTTATGCCAAAGTTCTAATCAGCATGGAGGAAACAAGGAGCGGTTTCACCCCTCTTTGTAATAATTTCAGCAGAAATGCGATTGAAGAAAGGATAACAGCAATTATGAAAACACGGAAAACAACAGTTGTATCTCTGGTTCTTGCGGCGTTGATTGTTGCGGGAACGACAACGGTCTTTGCAACCTCTGCCCTCGCCGAGAGTAAAGGGCCTATGGACACGAACTATTATGAGACGGAAACCTCCGAAGGTGTTTTGACTTCCTATACTGATGACAACGGAGAGACTTACTATGTTCTTGATGACGGAAACACAACAAGAACGCTGAGTGAAGAAGAATTTGAGCAGCAGTACCCCTCCCCGGTCATCGAGTGGTGGACTTACGACGAATACAAAAACTGGCTGGATAACGAGAAAGAAGCGCTCCAGGGGATAGTCGGCGAAAAGTGCTGGACTGCGAGTCGGGGTGAGTTTGTGTGGACACAGGAAATGGTCGATGAAGCGATTGCCGAATATGAAAAGGTACTCCAGGAAATCAAAGACGGCATGATGTACTCCAAGACCGTTGACGGTGAACAGGATATCATGGTGGGTTATAATCCGGAGGACATCGTGACCAGTTCAAGCTATGATTATTTTGTGAAGCTGGAGAACGGTGAAGAGAAGTTATTTGGGCCTTATGAAACGCCCGACGAATTGCTTGCGGCGGTAGAGTCTTTCTGTAATGATCAGGTCAAATTGGGAAATATGGATCAGAGTGAGGCCCGTGAAATCGTTAGCCAGTGCGTACAAAACTAAATTGCATGAGCATGTGCAAAATGGAATGGTTGCTCTGTCCAATTTGCAAAAATAAAACCAGAATTAAGCTGCGCGCTGATACGGTACTGGAATATTTCCCGCTTTATTGCCCCAAGTGTAAACAAGAAATTCTGATATATGTAAAACAATTCAATACGAAAGTTATCAAAGAGCCAGACGCACAGACGCAGAGCCGATAACCCGTTAGCCATTAGGTGCGGATTATCGGCTCTTTTCTTTTGATAGCAACTGCGCTGGTATCAAAACAAGACCGTTGCAATCGGCCTTGCGGCGCAGAACGGCGGTTTTGAAATATTGCATTTCAAGCCGCCGTTTTTCTTTTGAAAAAATGGATCAACGGGGGGTGTGGTAAAGTCGCCCTTTTTTAAGGATACGGCGGTGTCCGAGGAGGTATTGCCGTGTCCATTTTGCTTTTTCAAAGCGTTCATGATCTGCACCAGCTAAAAAAAGCGTAGCCCCTCCATCGGAGCAGTCCGGCTTTGAAAGTGAAATTAAACATCATGTAACAAGAAATTTATTTGCTTGCGTCCGTATAGCGTCATGCTATGCGGGCGTTTTTATATACCTGCACCTTGGGACAATTTGTCCCAAAGCAGCCAGTCCCGGCTGCCGATCTCCGCCGTGCCTCCGTTCTGTTCACCCACCCACACATGAACTGAATGGAGGAAATACAAATGACGACCATCAATCTGAAGGACTTTTACGCTTGGTACACCCATGATGAATACATCGAAGTTTCCGACGAAGTGGCCGCCGAGCTGAAGGCGGACAAGCTGTATGAGGCAGCCCATCAGCGGCGCACGACCCGCAACAAGGCGCAGTATTCCCTCGACTGTGACGATGGGATCGAATACTCGGCCTGCCTGCATGAGCCGACGCCGCAGGAGCTTCTGGATCGTATGGAGCTGTTCGTCCACCTGTGGAATGCCCTCAATTCTCTGCCGGAGGTGCAGGGCGTCCGGGTAGAGGCGCATCTGATTCTCGGCAAGAGCTATCGCCAAATCGCTCGGGAGCAAGGCGTTGACAAGAGCGTTGTCCGGCGCTCGGTGAAGCGCGGCATGGCTGCTATGAAAAGATATTTGAAAAAAGTTCTGTAAGTGAGGCTCCATTTGTCCGATTTTTGTCCTTGGTATATGAGAGGTAGTTTCAACCTCTCCTCAGCAAAGTAGTTGATGCTCCGTGACGGATCGTCGCTATCCGCTGTGAGGGAGCGCCGCATTGAATATGAGCTGTCTTATGACAGGCCAACGGGAGCGGGTGCGGCGCTCCCGTCTTTCAAAAACACCTTGAGACATTTCGTCCCAAGGTCATAAGCCGCAGGCCAGCGCTTTTATGAGGCGCTGGCCTTTCCCTGTTGCCGAGAATTGAAAAGGAGGTCTTTATGCAGCAGAGAAAACAACATACCGCATTTGCTGTGGATGGCTACGCCATCACCGCCAGCTTTGCAGACTGCAAAAATGCGGCAGCGCTCCATCATGTAAAGCAAATTTTATTATCTTCTTTTGCCAACAATACGGTAAAAAATAGCTCCGGCGACATCCTTGCAATCCCTCCCGAACAGAGGGATAATAATAGTGGGGGTAATCCCTATGCACCTTGAAAACTTCATATTCCCCGCGTATTGATTGCGTTCTTTCATTGACCCATCGACAAATGAAAGGACGGATCAATATGATGATGGAAAACAGAATGATGACAGGTAATCGGGTCGATTGCCTATACCGAGTGTCCACCGACAAGCAGGTGGACTACAACGACAAAAGTCAAGCCGACATTCCCATGCAGCGCAGAGAGTGCCATCGCTTCTGTGAAAAAATGGGCTGGACGATCGTTCACGAGGAGCAGGAGGACGGCGTGTCCGGGCATAAGGTTAGAGCCGAAAACCGGGACAAGCTGCAAATCATCAAGGAGCGTGCCAAGCAGGGGAAATTCGATATTCTGCTTGTGTTCATGTTTGACCGCATCGGGCGTATCGCTGACGAAACGCCTTTCGTGGTGGAATGGTTTGTTAAGAACGGCATCCGGGTCTGGAGTACGCAGGAGGGTGAGCAGCGTTTTGATAATCACACGGACAAACTCACCAACTACATCCGCTTCTGGCAGGCTGACGGCGAAAGCGAAAAGACTTCAATTCGCACAAAAACCGCTCTCGGCCAGCTCGTCGAGGACGGCGGTTTCAAGGGCGGTCTTGCTCCTTATGGGTATGACCTTGTAAAGAGCGGGCGCTTCAATAAACGCAAGCACGAAGTTTTTGAGCTGGCTGTCAACGAGGCCGAGGCCGCTGTGGTACGGATCATCTTTGACAAATATGTGCATGAGGGTTTCGGCGCTCAACGGATCACCACCTACTTAAATAATCTTGGCTATCGGGCGAGAACGGGTAAAATGTGGCATCACGCCAGCGTCCGGGGTATCATTTGCAATCTGACATATACCGGGGTGCTTCGCAGCGGCGAAAGCCGCTCCCAAACGCTGCCCCATTTGCAGATCATAGCGCCGGAGCTGTTTGAGGCCGCACAGCACATTCGTACCTCCCGCGCCAACTCCGCCGAACAGGAACGGCGTGTACCGCTGAATACCCGTGGCCAGTCCTTGCTGGCCGGGAATGTCTTTTGCGGGCATTGTGGCTCTCGGCTGGCGCTCACCACCAACGGCAAGGCTTATCCGTGCAAGGAAGATGCTCACCGCATTGTAAAGCGTGTGCGGTATATCTGCTACGGCAAGACCCGCAAACAAACCGAGTGTGACGGGCAGACTGGCTACACAGCGCATATTCTTGACGGTATCATTGACAAGGTGGTGCGGCAGATCTTTGAACGGATGAAAGCGATCCCCAAAAGTGAAATCGTCAATATCCGTTATCGTGAAAAGATGGAAGAACGGAAGGCACTTCTCAAAAGTGCAAAATCAGACTACGCCAAGGCCGCCGCCGAGCTTGATACGCTCCGGGCAGAGGTCATTAAATCTCTCCGGGGCGAAAGTGCTTTTTCGCAGGATTTGCTTGGTTCTTTGATTTCTGACTGTGAGACAAAATGTCTCGAAGTTCAGCACACTATGGAGGCGGCGCAGGCGGCCTACGACGAGGGACAGGCCATGCTGGACGCCTTAAACGCTCAGTATGACGATATTATTTCATGGGCGGATATGTACGACAGCGCCAGCACGGAGTCAAAGAAAATGATTGTGAGCTGCCTGATCCGGCGTGTGGAGGTGTATCGGGACTATCGGCTGCATATCGACTTCAACATTGACTTTGAGCAGTTCAGCGCTGGACTGGACATTTCGGCAATCGCCGCATAAAAAAAGCCCGCTTCAAAAGGGAAGCGGACATAAAACAAAAAACTTGCTTTTTTCAAAGCAAGCATTTATTAAGAATACTCAGCGCACCCGATTGGTGGAGATAAGCGGGATCGAACCGCTGACCTCTTGACTGCCAGTCAAGCGCTCTCCCAGCTGAGCTATACCCCCATGTAAGGGGTGCGCTGAGTAATTTCTTATTCAATTAGTGCGGGGGTTGTTTACCGCTTCAACCGGGCTCCCAGCTGAGCTATACCCCCACATCGGGTGGTCGGCGCTGCCGACTTGTATAATATAGCAGGGATTTCCGAAAATGTCAACCCCTAATTTTTGTTTTTTTCGCGTTTTGCAAAAGGGAGAATTACGGGGAGAGGCCTACGCCTCTCCCCTGCTTATTCAGACCTTCAGCTGCTTGCCCTTGCCGACCTCGTTGAGGCTGGCCATGACCATGCCGGTGAGGGCGAAGAGAGCAATAACGTTGGGCAGGACGATGAAGTTGTTGAACATATCGGTGACTTCCCAGACGAAGTCACTGCCGGAGACGGTGCCCAGGAAGATGAATACCAAGGCGATAACGGTGTAGATCACGTTGCAGAGCTTGCTGTTCTTGCGGCCGAAAAGGTAGTTGGCGTTGATCTTACCGAACAGGTTCCAGCTGAGGATGGTGGAGAAGGCGAAGAACAGCAGGCAGATGGCCACGAACTTGGCGCCCAGGCTGGCGCCGAATACGGAGCCGAAAGCCGTCTGGGCCAGGTTGGTCTTGCCCAGGGTGGCGGTGATGTCGCCGAAGTAGCCGTTGGCCAGAGGGCCGTCAGCGGTGTACAGGGTGCAGATGATGACCAGGGCATTCAGGGTCAGGACGATGAAGGTGTCGATAAACACACCGATCATGGCCACGACACCCTGATCGTGGGCGTGGGCCACGTTGGCCTGTGCGTGGGCGTGGGGCGTAGAGCCCATACCGGCCTCATTGGAGAACAGGCCGCGCTTGGCGCCTTGGGAGATCGCGGTCTTGAGGGCGTAGCCGATACCGCCGCCGATGATGGCCTGGGGCTGGAAGGCATACTTGAAGATCATGCCGAAGGTGGTGGGGACGTATTTGATGCGGGCGCAGAGGATCACCAGACCGCCCAGCAGGAAGATACCGGCCATAATGGGGACCAGCTTCTCGGTGACGGCGGCAAGACGCTGCACACCGCCCAGGAAGATGATGGCGCAGATGATGACCAGGACGATACCCACGATCCAGGAGGGGATGCCGAAAGCCGTCTGCATGGTGGAGCCGATGGAGTTGGATTGGACCATGCAGCCCATGAAGCCAAGGGCCAGGATGATAGAGACGGCGAAGAAGCCCGCCAGGAACTTTCCGAAGCCTCCCTTGAACGCGGTGGTGATGTAGTAGACCGGGCCGCCCTTGATGTTGCCGTCAGGCTCAACGATACGGGTCTTCTGGGCCAGGGTAGCCTCGGCATAGATGGTGGCCATGCCGAAGAAGGCGATGATCCACATCCAGAAGATGGCGCCGGGGCCGCCGGTGAGGATGGCGCCGGAGGCACCCACGATATTGCCGGTGCCCACCTGGGCGGCGATGGCGGTGGCCAGCGCCTGGAAGGAGGTCATGCCGCTTTTCTGGGCGCCGCCGCGGAGGTTCATCTCACCGAAAAACTTTTTCATGCCCTCGCCGAAGCAACGGACCTGGACAAAGCGGGTCTTGATAGAGTACCACAGGCCCACACCCATCAGCAGGAAGATGAGGATATAGTTGCTGAGGTACTCGTTGATCTTGGATACGATGGGGAACAATACACTTTCTAACATACAATTTCTCTCCTTGCATAAAAAATAGAGCTGCCGGAAAACGGCAACTCTGGAGAAGTCTGGTCAAGCGAAAAACTCGTCTGCTCCGTCCTTTTGCCTGAGAGATTCGGCGCTCGCGCGCCTTGCACCTTCGGCACCCAACTGAATGGGATTCTCCAGAGTTCCCTCCCCGTCCGGTCTTTCCATTCCGGGCGGTTCATCGGGCTGTATCTAATTGATGGACGTATGTTACCACATAACGGACATCTTTGCAACCCCCTTTTCGAAATTTTTATGAATAGACGCGCACCTTCCTGCTTTACGGTAAAAAAAGCACCCCGTGACGGGGTGCTTTTGCTTACTTTTGCAGGGTAAACGTCATCTGTACCGGGTTGTGATCGGAGTAGGCAAAGCCTGTATCCAAAACAGCGGCACTGTCCACGGCAACATTGGGGGTGACCAGGAAGCCATCAACGGTGAGGACATACTGGCCGTCGTGGTATGGACCGTCGGCGTTGCGGCAGGATGGCACCGGATCGTTCTCGTCCAGTGGCGCCACCAACTGCACGTCATAGCTGTCGAACACGCCCTCCGGTATGGGCTGCGCCCAGGAATATTCCTGATCGGCCGCGCCGAAATAGACGGAGGAGTCCCCCAGCAGGTCCTTGTTGAAGTCGCCGCCGGCCACGCACCAGCTGCCCTTTTCGTACTCCGCCTGCATATCCGCCAGCAACAGCGCCAGCTGCTCCGTGGCGATGGTACCGTCACTGGTGTAGGCAGAGAGGTGCAGGTCGTAGAGCACCAGCTCACCGCCGCCGGAGACGGGGACACGGCTGACAGAGTAGCAGCGGTCCAGGTCCAGAAGCTTCATAAAGCCGGACTCCACCGGCAGCTCCACGCGGTCGGCTGCGGTGATATTCGCCGGAGAAAAGGTCAGCAGGCCGGACCGGGAGGCTGCGGGGGCGAGAGGTCAGGGGATACAGAAGATAGGGCGAGTCATAATTCTGGCAGAAAACGCTGCTCTTGTTGAAGAGGGCGGCATACAGCGGCTCGCGCTCGTCCACATGGTAGGTACGGGTGGAGCCGATATCCACCTCCTGCAGCAGGCAGAAGTCGGCGTTCTGCTGCTTCAGGTACCCGGCGATGGCGTCCATGTTGGCCGTCAGGCGCTCTTTTGACCAGGCGCGGGACTCCGTGCCGCCGTCCATGAAAAAGCCGTAGTCGTCCTCGTAAGCGCCGAAACCGATGTTCCAGGAAACGACCGTATAGGCCGTATTCGTATCGACGGACTGGGCGGCATCGGTGGACTGCACCGGCGTCAGCATCTGGTCGCCGATACGGTGATAGTCGATAAACACATAGGCCACATAGCCGCCCGCCAGCAGCAACAGCGCCAGCAGGACGCAGAGAACGATCTTTACCCATTTTTTCACGGCACAGGCCCTCCTTGGTTTACTTTTTTCTAAATGTATAGTATACTCTTTTCAAACGCATTTGAAAAGAGGTATCCCGCTTGAAAAAGATCGTTATTCGCTTCAACGCGCCGGTGATATTGTCCTTCGCCCTGCTGAGCCTGATCGCCCTGCTGCTGGGCAACTGGACCAACGGTGCCGCCACGACGCAGTATTTCTCCGTGTACCGGTCCTCTCTGGCCGACCCTCTGACATACGTACGCTTTTTCGGCCATGTGCTGGGGCACTCCGGCTATGACCACTACATGGGCAATATGCTGCTCCTGCTGCTGGTGGGCCCCGGTCTGGAGGAGAAATACGGCAGCGGCACCATGGTGTGGATGATCGCGCTGACGGCGCTGGTCACCGGCCCGGTGAATTTTATCTTCTTTCCCCACACGGCGCTGCTGGGCGCCAGCGGCGTAGTGTTCATGATGATCGTGCTGTCCTCCTTTACGGCGGCGCGGAAGGGCGAGATCCCCGTGACGCTGATTCTGGTGGTCATCTTCTACCTGGGCGGCGAGATCATGGACGGACTGTTCAAGCAGGACAACGTCTCCCAGATCGCCCACATCGTAGGCGGCCTGTGCGGCCTGGTGTTCGGCTTTACCGTGCGGCGGGGACGGAGGTAACGGATGTACATAGCCATCGGCATTGCGGCGGCGCTGTTTGCCGCCGACCGGATATTGAAATATCTGTCCCGGACGGGGAAGCTGAAATGGGAGCGTCGGTATGTGCGCCTGACCCATCTGGAGAACCGGGGGTTCTTTCTGGGGCTGGGACAGAAGCACGAGAAGCTGCTGCGCTGGCTGCCGCTGGGCGTATGGCTGGCGGCGGCAGCGTGTCTGCTGCCGGAGCTGGGCAAGCGGGCCTTCGCGGCACAGCTGGGCATTCTGTCGGTGCTGCTGGGCGGCATCAGCAACCAATGGGATCGGCTGCGGCGGGGCAGCGTGACGGACTATCTGCAATTCCCCCACCGAAAGGCCAAAAAACGGGCGCTGGTGTGGAACCTGGCGGACTTCATGCTTATCGGCGGCGTGGTGCTGACCGTGGCCGGACTGGTGAAGGAGCTTATCAAGAAATAAAAAACCGGGCCATCGGCCCGGTTTTTTATTTCTCCTTGTAGTACAAACGGCAGTGGCAGTAGCCCTCGAAGTTCGGGTCGGCGATCTGGTACTTGAACTCCTTGCACATACACCTGTTCTCCTCGGTGCGGGCCAGACGGCAGGGACAGTAGCCGCCGGTGCGTTTCAGGCCCTCGCGGATGGTTTTCACGATCTCGGGATCGTCATTGAGACGGACTTTCACAGAACAGCCTCCTTCCTCTCTGCGGTAAAAGGCCCGCGGCGCGGGCCTTTTATGTATTAACCGTGGGAATTGAACCAGTCCTCGCAGAACTTGGCGATGGACGGAACGATATCCTTGACAAAGCGCTTGGTGGTGTTGATACACAGGTCGTAGGAGCCCTTGTCGCCCCACTTGCTGTCGCTGTACATCTGGTGGTGCTGGGCACGGTTGCGGTCGATCTGCTTCATATGGGACTCGATCTCCCGGGGCGTCAGATGCTCACCCTGCGGGGCACGGCGCTGGCAGCGCTCGATCTTGGAGTCCTTATCCGCATAGACAAAGATGTTCAGCGGGTCGTAGTCCTTGAGGATAACATCGGCGGCCCGGCCCACGATGACGCAGTCGCCTTGCTTGGCGAAGTTCTCGATGATCTGGCGCTGGGCCACTGCCACGCGGATGGGCTGCTCCATGATCTGGAAGGGCTGCATACCAAAGCGGTGCCCGATGGTCAGCGGATAGGCAGCTTCGATGCTCTTTTCGCCCACGTTGGCCACATAGTCCTCGTTGAAGCCGTTTTCCTTGGCGATCATCTCGATGATCTCGTGGTCGTAGCACGGAATGCCCAGGGCCTTGGCCAGACGCTTGCCCAGCTCACGGCCGCCGGAACCAAACTCACGGCTGATGGTAATGATCCTGCTCATAATGGAATACCTCCTCTTAATACTGATAGCAGCTGCCGCCCACGAACTCGCGGACGATGGAATTCAGCGGCACATAAGGCGTGTGCAGCGGCGGTACGCTCTCCACCACCTCTACCAGGTCGGTGAGGTCGTGCTCCTGCATATACTCCGGCGTCAGCTCCTGCCGGAAGTTGGGGATGTTGGCCAGGCACTTGGCCAGGATACAGGGCTCATAGTCGTGGAAGGAGTCAATGTGAATGGCGGCGTTGCTCTTAAAGGGCCGGATATAGTTGACCTCGCCGGCATTGACGCTCTCGGCACGCTCGACCGTCTCCCGCAGGGAGTGGCCCCGGGTGTTGTAGTCCCGGATGAGCCGGCGGGCCACGCGCAGCTGCTCGGGACGAACCACGCGGTCCTTATTGGTGAGGATACGGGTGCGGGGCGCCACATAGATACCGGTAGCGGCGCCGCGGATCTTGTCGAAGATCAGCGGGTTCAGCATGTGAATGCCCTCGGCAATGACGATGCAGTCCTTGTCGCCCTGCATGGGCTTATAGCCGCCGGTAGTGCCAGTCTTGAAATCGTACCAGGGAATATCCACCTGCTCGCCGTCCAGCAGGCGGCCGATGCAGCTGACCAGCAGGTCCACGTTGACGCAGTAAGGGGACTCCCAGTCGGTGGCCTCCGGCGGGCGCTGGTCCAGGGGCAGGAAAAAGTTGTCCATGCTCAGCAGGCAGACCTTGACGCCCAGATTTTCCAGGTAATCGCGCAGGCGCATGGCGGTGGTGGTCTTGCCGCTGCCGGAGGGGCCGGTCAGCGCCACGATGCGGCGCTCGCGCCCGGCGGACAGGACAGCCGCCGCGGCGGAGGACACCTTGTCGTGGAATACTTCCTCGCAGCGCAGGACGAACTGCGTCTCGTTGTTCATGGCCTGGTTAATGGTCTCCAGATCGATGATACGCATAAAGCCTCTCCTTTCAAGAGGGGGATAATACTTTATCCCGTATTATAGCACGGTATGGCCGCCGCGTCAAAGGGGCAAAGGCGTAAAAACGCCGCAAAATATACACGCCTCTTTCCCCCGGCCAGTGGCGCAATACTACCAAAAAATGCAACAAAATGCCGAAACTTTCATTGCAATTTGCTGGTATTTATGGTAGTATGATATTAGGAATTTAACAATACTGCACAAACCCGCGTACTTCTGTGGCATAGCCGCCATTTCGGTCAGAAATGACGGCGGCGGGTAACACGAAAGGACGTGAGACTTGTTGGAGCACTCCCCCAAGATCATCGCCGTCGCCGGTAAGGGCGGCGTGGGCAAGACCTCCATCTCCGCCGCCTTTGTGCGGCTGCTGACTGAAGCGTACCCCGACAAGCATATTCTGGCCATCGACGCCGACCCGGCGGTGGGACTGTCCACCGCGCTGGGCGTTGAGGTGAAAGAGACGCTGGACGACATCCGCAAGAGCATCGTGGCCTCGGTGGAGGACGGTGCGCCCCGGGAGGCCATCGAGCTGCTGAGCGAGGCACGATACCGCATTTTCGACACCATGGTGGAGCAGCAGCGGTTCTCGTTTCTCGCCATCGGCCGGCCGGAGACGGCGGGCTGCTACTGCAAGGTGAACGCCTATCTGAAGGAGGTCATCAACCTGCTGGCCAACGACTTTGACTACGTGGTCATCGACGGTGAGGCCGGCATCGAGCAGATCAACCGCCGGGTGATGGAGAAGGTGACGCATCTGGTGCTCATCACCGATCCCAGCCGCAAGGGTACACAGGTCATCGATACCATCAAGCGGGTGGCCGACGAGCTGGTGATGTACGACCGCTGCGGCGCTATCGTCAATCGGGTCACAGACCCGGCGCTGATTCCCTACATCCATATCAACGGCACGGAGATACTGGCCACCATCGGCAGCGACCCACAGCACGCCGCCAATGATATCCAGGGTCTTAGTGTTTTTGATCTGCCGGAGGATGCCCCTGTCATCCGCGGCGCACGCGAAGCCCTGACCAAGCTGGAGATCTTATAATTGAAATACATTAGGAGAGAGGTGTAATTCTTGAGAGACCTGAAGCATCTGATCTACTTCGAGAGCCTGCTGGAGAATGCCGACAATGATCTGGTAAAACAGGCACAGGCGGAGGGGAAGCTGGCCATCGGCTATACCTGCTACCATATGCCTGAGCCGCTGCTGAACCTGCCCGGCTGCTTCTCCGTCCGGCTCCGCGCCCCCCGCACCGGTTCACTGGACATCGCTACCTACTATATGTCCAACTACACCTGTGAATATGCGCGCGCCCTGGTGGAGCGTGGCATGGAGGGCGGCTACCAGTTCCTGGACGCGCTGGCCGGCGTGGACGCCTGTTCCATGATGAACCGCGCCATGGAACACTTTGAAATACTGCAGATGAATGACAAGCCCAACTTCTTTGTCACCCACTGCGACATCCCCTACAAGATCACTGACTACACACTGGACTCTTACGTCAAGCAGATGCGCCGCCGGGTGCTGGATCCCCTGACGGAAAAGTACGGCGTGGATACCTCCGACGCGGCCATCCGTCAGGCGGTGAAGGAGCACAACGAGGTCTGTTCCATCATCAGCGAGATCGGCGAGCTGCGCAAGGAGGAAAACCCGGTCATCACCGGCTATGAGTTCCACGTGCTGAACCTGGTGAGCTTTACCTGTCCCAAGTACCTGATCCTGCCTTACCTGCGAGAGACGCTGACGGAGCTGAAAAAGCGCAAACCGGATCCCAAGCCCGCCTTCCGTGCCCGCGTGGCCATCGTGGGCAGCGAGATCGACGACCCTCAACTGACGAAGCTTATCGAGGGCTGCGGCGCACTGGTAGTGTCCGACCGATACTGCTTCGGCTCCACTCCCGGGCGGGAGATCATCGAGCTGAGGGATGGGGAGGAGGCCCTGCCCCAGATCTGCATGCACATCATGCAACACTCCGAATGCGCCCGCTACATCGCCGATGAGAAGGTGCAGCAGCGCCGTGAGACGGCGGATCGTCTGGCACGGGAGTATCACGCTGACGGAATCATCTATGAGCAGATGAAATACTGCGACTACTGGGGCTTTGAGCGCGCGCTGGTGAGCCACATCATGCATGAGGAGTATGACTGGCCGGTGCTGAGCATCGACCGTCTGTACAACAACGGCAACTCCGGCCAGCTGCGGACCCGCGTGCAGGCCTTTGTGGAGTCGCTGGAGATCAAGAAGCTCCACAAGCAGAACGGAGGTGCCAACTGATGGCTGACAAGAAGAAATTTCCCAATCCCGAATTCTTCCGCGCCAAGACTGAGATGGACTGGAAGGCGCAGGCCGCCAACCTGAAGGAGTTTGGCTCCATCGCTCTCGATCTCATCAAGGAGACGGACTGGAAAGCCTTTGGCAGGAAACAGAAGGAGCATTTCCTTGACAATATGAACCGTGTAGCACGGGAGGCCAAGACCGTTGCCGCCATGACCTGCGCGGAGCGCAAGGACCTGCTGCTCAACGGCGAAAAGCATCTGGGTGCCCTGTACCGTAAGGGTGACATGGCCACTGTCCGCCGGGAGTGGCGCGGCGTGGAGAGCACCCTCGTCGACTTCTCCGGCTGGCTGAAGGTCTGGGGCATGCTGCTGGCCACCTTCTCCAAGGATCTGATACCCGCCCTGAACACCACGTTCTGGTATCGCTGGATGATCTCCTATATGTGCTGCGTGAGCTTCATGGATAAGAACACCATGGGTCAACGGGGCAACGCCCTGAAAATGAGCCACCTGATGACCTACGACATTTTCCGCTATGTGGCGGAAAATCTGGTGTTCCTGGCCAAGTGCGATAAGAAGAACGGCAACAGCTCCGAGCTGAACAAGAAGGTCGTTCTGTTCGATGAGATGACCATGGGCCAGATCATGGCCGGCTTCCCCGACCTGCTGGGTATCCCCTATCAACTGATGCCGGTGTTCCTGGTGTCCGAGATCGACCAGCTCACCTGCGTGCCCTACATCGACGCCGTGGAGTCCTTCGGCCTGCCGGCGGACTGCTGCCCGGTACCGTCCTCCGAGTGCGGCGCGCTGGTCATCGATGCCCTGCCCCACATGGGCAAGTGCTTTATCTCCTCCTCCATGCCCTGCGACGGCTCCACTATGGCCTCCAGCTATATGTCCCGCCGCTTCCCCGACCTGCCCGTGTTCCACCTGTGCTTCCCGGTTCGGTATGAGGACGAGGAGACGGTGCAGATGGGCGCCGAGGATATCCGGGCGTGCATCAAGTTCATTGAGGAGCAGACCGGCGCCAAGTGGAGCTGGGACGCCTATTTCTCCGCCATGAAGCGCTTTAACGAGGAGACGCGCTACGAGCTGGAAAAGTGGGAGGTCAACAAAACCGCCTATCCCCAGATCATCGGCCCCAGCTATGAGCTGTTCCGCAAGTGGAACTACGAAATGGACGGCGGTATCGACCCGCGCGTCATGAAGACCTGCCGCAAGGTCAACGACCTGCTGATGCAGTCCTACCAGCGCCGCGACGAGGCGTGGGTGGGCAAGATGCGCTACCGCGGCATCGTGTGGAGCTGCCCCGCCCACTACTACGCCAACTTCTCCAACTGGCTGGCCAACTGCTGGGGCATCAACATCCTGGTGGAGATGGAGTCCCTGAACTTCACCAAGCCCCTGGAGACAGAGGACAAGGAGGAGGCACTGCGCGATCTGGCGCGTCTGTACGAGCGTATGGTCATGCGCCGTCACACCAACGGCGGCTACCAGAACGTGGTGGACGAGCTGTGGCGCCAGTGCGAGGCGTGGAACACCAACATCATCATCATGTACCAGAACGTGGCCTGCAAGAACATGGCCACCGTACAGGGCATCCTGGACGAGCAGGGCCGCGAGCGCGGCTATCACATGATCTGGATCGAGCATGACCTGATGGATCCCCGCACCGTCTCCCGCAAGACCATGCGCGACAAGGTCAACGAGTACATGCGCACGGTCATGCGCGCCGAGCCGATCGATCCCTCCCTCTGCGATTTCGACGACGAAAACTGCATGTAATATTCTCAACTACTACATATATAAAGGAGTTTACGACTATGAAATACTACGGCGGCTGTGATGTGGGTTCCACTTATACCAAGGCGGTCATTCTGGATGAGAACGGCAAGATCTGCGCCGACACCACCATCCGCAGCAAGATCAATTCCGAAGTCTCCGCAAAGCTGGCGATGGAGGAGGTTCTGAACAAGGTGGGCTTGAAGTCCTCCGAGGAGCTGGGCTATCTGATCGGCACCGGCTACGGGCGCAACAAGGTCCCCTTCGCCGACGAGAATATCTCCGAGATCTCCTGTCACGCCATGGGCGTGCACGTCACCGACCCCAGTGTCAAGGCCATCATCGATATCGGCGGCCAGGACGTAAAGGGCATCTCCATCGACACCGACGGCACCGTGAAGAACTTTGCCATGAACGACAAGTGCGCCGCCGGCACCGGCCGGTTCTATGAGGCCATGGCCCGCAGCTTCGAGATGACGCTGCCCGAGTTCTCCAACCTGTCCCTGACGGCCAAGAACGTTATCCCCATCACCGCGCAGTGCACCGTGTTCGCCGAGAGCGAGGTCATCACCCTGGTGGGCGAAGGCAAGCCCATGGACGAGATCGCCGCCGGCATCCAGATGGCCGTGGCCAAGCGCTGCTTCGTCATGAGCAAGAAGGCCGGCGCCACCGACGCCATCACTCTGACCGGCGGCTGCGCCAAAAATGCCGGTTTGAAGCAGGCCATCGAGCACGTGCTGAAGCTGAAGGTCATCGACCTGAAGACCGACCCCCAGCTGATGGGCGCGCTGGGCGCCGCCGAGTACGCGCGACAGAAGGGCATGGCCCGCGCCTGAATACCTCTTGCCATTTAAGGAGGCTACGATATGTGTAAGGTTTTCAAATTTCTCTTTAAGCTCATCCGTATTCTGGCGGTGGCCGTGGGCGCACTGTTCGTCGTGTACTTCTGGAACCTGGACCAGAAGCTGCTGGGCTGGGCCTATGTGCAGGTCAACAAGATCTTTGACCGCAAGAAAGTGGATATCAAGTTCTGATGGAGCTGTATAATCCGATCATACGGGAGGTGGAGGCGCTTGCCGGCGCCTCCACGCCCAAGCGGTACGCCTATGACCCGGCGGAGGCCTGGGAGGACACCGGGGCTTTCGAGCTGGTCATGCTGCGTGACGCCGCCTTTGAGCTGGGCGGCAGCGGCAAAAGCGCGGTGAATTTCACCTGTGTGACCTCCTCTGCGGAGCTGGTACCCGGGGACGAGATCGTGGTCTGCGGCCCGGACCTGAACGAGTTGAACGGCGACAGCCACTATGCCCGCATCGCTCTGCTGCGGGTGGGCGATATCGAGTCCGATGACGAGGACGACACGGAGCAGGCCTTCCGGGCCATCCAGGACATGGACTTTGTGAAGTACCATGTGTTCCCCAAGGGCTATATGATCCGCACCAGCTCGGAATCCAGCCGGGAACAGGTGCGTATCAGCCGGGAGGCGGTGCAGAAGGGCATGACGTTCCGCCGCATCGGTGCGGACTTTATCCGGCAGTATAAGCAGAACCGCAACATTCTGGCGGTGAAGCTGCTGTTTATCACCGCGCCGGAGGCGGACTACGCGGCGCTGACCAGGGACGCCAAGACTGTCAAGGACATCACCATGAGCCTGACGAAGATCCTGGAGGGAATGCCTACCGACTGCGGTTCCTGCAACCTGAAGGCCATCTGCGACGAGGTGGAGGGTATGCGTGAGCTGCACTTCGGCAAGGAGCATCACACCACGGAGTGAGCCCTCTCCCCTATCCACAGGCAAAAGAACGGCCCACAGGGCCGTTCTTTTTTGTTCGTGTGCCGAAAGGCCGTCCATCGAAGGACGGATCGCCTTTTGCACAAAAGGATACCCGCCGGAGGGCGGGTATCCTTTTCTTCTTTTCAAATGCGGCGGTCACGCTGCTGGCTGTTGTAGTGCTTTTGCAGGAGAGGATAAATGACCTTGTAGATCAGCTTGTTCTCCAGATTGAGATAGTAGATGGTGAACGTGCCCGCAAACAGCAGCGCTGCCGTGATGAGCAGGCTTTTCAGCAATTTAGCTGCGAATTTCATATGGTTCCCTCCTTACCAGGCCAGACTGTCATCGAAGTCCACCAGCGTGGGGTCCAGCGGTGCCTCGTTCAGTACGACGGTCATGTATTTGTTGACGGTGTTCCGCATATCCCGCCGGGAGATGGTACGGCAGTCCTCCAGGTCGTGCTCCAGGAATATGAAGTGGAAGCCCAGGTCACGGGCCTGCTCCTCCATGAGAGCGTGGACACCGTTCATGCCCTTACAGGCCACATTGTCATTGAAGATGACCATGTCGCAGTTGAACTTGCTGGCCCACTCCCACACAGCGTTGACGTTGTCCCAACCGCCCACGGCATGGTGGCGCATGACGCCCTTTTCGGAGAAGAGGGCCAGGTCCTGAATGGCCTGTTCCGGGTCGGTGGTGGAGATCATGTTGTGGCCCATGGTGGAGTCCATATTCAGCACGATATTGATGCCCCAGCAGTTCTGGACCCAGGTGGGGAAATCTGTGTAATACACCGCGGAGGGCCCCCACAGGAATGCCCGGTGGCGGGTAGTACCGCCGAAAGGCTCATGCTTCCGTTCGTAGGCCTCCAGCATGAGCTTCAGCACCTTGCGGTCGTTTTTAGTGAACTGGTCCTCCTGGCCGTTGACGGAAGCCCAGGAATATAACCGATACAGACTCTCGGCAATGCCGCAGAGGGCGGAATAGGGCGTCTTGAACAGCTCCCATTTCTCCAGCTCGATGCGGTTCTGCTCGTTCATGTGCTCAGCGCGGGCGAACAGGGCCTCCCAGTCGTACTTGACACCGTAGTTCTCCTGGATAAAGGCGATGGCATCCCGGAGGACCTGGGTGGAATAGGGGTGCGCGCCGGGCTCGTTGTGGATCATGGCCATGGTAACGGGGAAATCCGGCAGACCAAAGCGGCGGCGCTGGAACATGGAGGTGGCCTCGCTGGCGTTGCAGGGCATATTGGTGGTCAGAACGGCGCGGCCCACAATGGGGAAATCGTCGTCGATGGCAACGCCGGTCTCCGCCGAGCAGCGGGAGCAGACGTCGGCGGCCAGGCCGAAGGACTCGGCCACATCGATGTAGTAGGGCTCCAGGTGTTGGTCGATGTCACAGATGATGAACTCCGGCAGTGTTTGGATGGGGATGGGAATCAGGCCGGGGAAGCCGGTCATAAACAGGGGCGGCATGACCTCGTCCATGGGAACGATGTTGTCGCTGTCCCTTCCGCCGCCCAGACGCTTGTCGTTGGCCAGGACCAAGGCGATCTTTTTCGTGAGGCTGCTGACGATACAGTGCATATTCATGTGGGCGATCTTCAGCTCATCCTTCCGGTAGCCCTCAAACAGCCGATCAATAAAGGCGAAGGTGCCCAGATAGGAGCCCATCCAACGGTACTCCCAGAAGCCCTTGAGGATCGGCACCGGGGCGGAGGCCACCATTTTGCCCATGGCCAGCAGGTTGTTCAGCCAGGCGGTGTAGTCCACAAAGGTATCCTTCACACCGCGCCACTCCCGGTGGCGGGCGATACCGGTCTTATCCTCATAGCGGCTGCGAAGACCGCCCTTGCCGTTAGCTGCCTGCCACTTGGGGTCAAAGCGTTCCAGCTTTTTATCGATCACGCCGATGACGGCATTTGTCCACTGCTTCAGTACCATGGTCACACCTCCTTATGGCCCAGCTTTTTGATCTCCAGACTCTCGACAAAGGCCTGGAAGCGGGTACGCAGCTGACCGACGCTGCCCAGGGTGTACTCCTTCTCGATGGTGCAGCAGGGGATGCCCATCTCCTGCTGAAGCACGTGGCTGGCCAGCACCTTTTCATAGCTCCAGAACTCGCAGAACTTCATGCTCTCGTAGATGATCCCGTCGGCGCCGTAGTCCTCCGCCAGACGGCGCAGCTCACTGTGCCGCTGGTCGATCTTGGCGCCGTCCATAAACCGGACGCACTGGTTGTGGTGCAGATAGTGCCGACATACCGCGTCGAAGGCCGTCTCGCCGCCGTGGATCTTGATCTCCTCCCGGCCTGGGAAGGTGCCGAAGCAATAGCGATCTGCCACCACCATGGCACCGCAGCTCTCCAGCAGCTTGGTAAATTCCGGGTCGTCGATCTCGCTTCCGGCCAGCACGACACGGGCACGGAAGGGGAATTCCGCCTCCGGTCGGCGTGTTTTCAGCTCCGCCAGCGTCTCCTCCAGATACGGCAAAATCAGGTCATGGGGACAGACCTGACTCACCAGGACGATGACGTGGTATTCATAGCCGGTGATGACCGGGTTTTCCGCCTTACGGAGGTCGCCGATCTCCGTGATGACCCGACAGAGACGGTTGTGCTTTTCAATGGCGGCGCGGAGCGCATCGTCGGAGGTGTCCACGCCGAAGCTGTCGCGCAGGGCGTCCAGCACCTTTGCTTTCAGCTGGGCTTTGTAGTAGTCCAGGCTGGTCCGGTCGCCTTTCATGGGCGGATCGATGATGGTGGTGATAAAGCGGTCGTTCTTCACCGGCTTCAGCAGGGTAAAATGCTCCTCCATGCGCTCCATGGCGGCGCAGCCCTCCGCACCGAACAGGGCGTTCAGATAGTTGAAGCCGCCCTCGATGGCCCGTTCCAGGATACAGCGGACATAGGGACAGTTGCGGTTGGTCATGTAGTAGGACGCGATCTCTGCGGTGCCGCTGTTGGGGGCCCGAAGGCGGCTGGAAAAGCAGCCTGGCAAATTCAGCAGCACTTCGGGTATATAGTAGCAGTTATATCCCAGAGCCAGCTGGCCCTCCGCCGCGGCGCGCTGGACCAACTCGTTGTTGGCCTGCTGCAAAAGGTCCTCAAACCAGATCAGGTGCTTCAAGTCTTTCATGGGCAAAACTCCTTCTCAATGGGGACTTCTCCCCGGATTTGGGTCGTGGGTCTTGCTGGTTCACACACTATTTACATTTTAGCATTTTTCAACTATTTTTGCAACTGTTCGCGCCGTATTTTTTGTCGTTTTGGAAAAAGAATGACCGCCTCACGGCGGTCATTCTTTTTCTGATGATCTACTGCCACAGGGAGCAGAGCAGGTCGGTGTAGGCGGTGGGATCGTCGATGGGCAGACCGGCGATCAGCTGTGCCTGGTTGTAGAAGACCTGGGCGAACTTTTTGGCTTTCTCCGGGTCGGTGAGCCGGGTCTTTTCGAAGGTCAGGAAGGCGGGGTGATCCACGTTGATCTCCAGAATACGCTTGGCCTTGAGCCCCAGCTCCGGCTGGGCAGCCGTGAAGTACTTTTCCATCTCGAAGGTAACGCCCTCACCACTGGAAAGGCAGACCGGGTGGGTCTTCAGACGAGTGGAGGCCTTGACCTCACTCACCTGACCGCCCAGGGCCTCCTTGATAAAGGCAAAGGCCTCCTTGTACTGCTGCTCGTCCTGTTCCTGCTTCTCGGCCTCGCCGGGCAGGTCCAGATCGCCGTCGGTGGCGGAACGGAAGGGCTTATCCTTATAGGACCTCAGGATATCGGACAGAAACTCGTCGGCTTTGTCGGTAAAGTAGAGTATCTCCATGCCCCGGTCCTTCAGCAGTTCCGTCTGGGGAATGTGGTCCACGGCGTCCACCGTGTCGCCGGAGGCAAAGTAGATGTACTTCTGGCCCTCCTGCATACGGGAGACGTACTCGTCCAGCGTCACCAGCTTTTTCTCGGTGGAGGAATAGAACAGCATCAGATCCTGAAGCATATTCTTCTTCTCGCCGTAGTTGTCCATGGCACTGAGCTTGATCTGGCGGCCGAAGGACTGCCAGAAGGACTCATATTTCTCGCGTTCGTCCCGCAGCAGACGCTCCAGCTCGGCCTTGACCTTTTTTTCCAGGTTGGCGCCGATGAGCTTCAGCTGGCGGTCGTGCTGCAAAAGCTCACGGGAGATATTCAGGTTCAGGTCCGGGGACTCCACCACACCGCGGACAAAGTTGAAGCACTCGGGCAGCAGCTCCTTGCACTTGTCCATGATCATCACGCCGGCGGAGTACAGCTGCAGCCCGCCCTCGAACTCCTCGGAGTAGTAGCGCAGGGGCGCCTTCTCTGGTATAAACAGCAGAGCCTTATAGGTCACGGCGCCCTCGGCTGAGACGGTGATGACACTCAACGGCGGCTGGCTGTCCGCAAAGCGCTGCCGATAGAACTCGTCGTACTCCTCCTTCTTGACATCGGCCTTCTTCCGCTGCCACAGGGGCACCATGCTGTTCAGCGTCTCCCACTCGAACTTCTCCTCGTACTCGGGGTTCTCCTGGGTGCTGCCCTCCTTCAGCTCCGGGTGCGGCATGAGCATACGGATGGGGAAACGGATATAGTCGGAATACTTTTTCACCAGCTTGTACAGGGGATACTCACGCAGGTACTGGCTGTATTCGTCCTTTTCCTCCTCGGTATCGGGCTTGATGTGCATGATGATATCGGTGCCCACCGTATCCTTCTCGCAGGGCTCAATGGTATAACCGTCCACGCCGGTGGACTGCCACTTCCAGGCCTGGTCCTCGCCGTATTTCTTCGTAATGACGGTGATCTCGTCGGCCACCATGAAAGCGGAGTAGAAGCCCACGCCGAATTGGCCGATGATGTCGGTATCGGCGCTCTCGTCACCCTCCACCTCCTGGCGGAACTTCAGGCTGCCGGAGGAGGCGATGACGCCCAGGTTGTTCTCCAGCTCCTCCTGGCTCATGCCGATGCCGTTATCGCTGACGGTCAGCAGACGGCGCTCCTTATCAATGGACAGCTTGATCTCAAACTGATCCCGGTTCAAGCCCACCTTGTCGTCCGTCAGGCTCAGGTAGCACAGCTTGTCGATAGCGTCGGAGGCGTTAGAGATGATCTCCCGCAGGAATATCTCCTTGTGGGTGTAGATGGAATTGATCATCAGGTCCAGCAGGCGCTTGCTCTCCGCCTTGAATGCTTTTTTCTTCATACTTGCTCAGATCTCCTTTGTTCTCCCCTACCTTTCTCTGCGCGGTGCGCGGGAAACGCGGGGCTTTGTTTAAGGGAGATGCGCCCCGGCGCATCTCCCTGTGGTATACGCGTTTCGCTTACGCGAATTTTTTGCGGCTGATGAGCCAGCCCACGCAGGACAGCAGCGCCACCGCGCCGGACACGATCATCACGACCTTGCATACCGGCGGAATGAACTTCTGTACCTTTTTGCCCACGCCGCAGGCCGCCTTGCCCAGCAGGCCCTTCACAGCCCTGCCCACGGCGGACACCGCCGCGCCGGCAGCCTGCAATACGATGTGCGCCAGCTTCTTCGCCAGCTTTGCAGCAGTGGCCAGCGTTTTTTTGGCGATACCGCCCGCCATGTGTAAAAACTTCCTCATGGTCAGCCCTCCTTCGTTTTATACCAGTCGATGATCGGTGTCAGGTTCTCCGCGCTGACGGCGCTGGCACCCTTGGTCGCCATGTCGTAGGTCAGCTGCTGGGCGGGGCTGAGACTGGCCTTCCCCGCCAGCGTTTTGCGGATCTCTTTGCACTTCAGCTGCATGATCCACTTATAGGGTCCGTGCAGCTTGTTGATATCGAAGCCGCCCTGCAGGGTGAATACCGGCACCTCCGCCGGAATGCCCATCTTGGCCCGGACCTTCTCGGCTCCGGCCTGACTGGCGGGACCCATGCCCACGGCGCAGACGGCGCGGATATCAAATTCTTTGGCCGCTTTCGCATATCCCTGGACCTTGCCGGCCATGAGCCAGCCCAGGTAAATGACCGCCCTGCCCGGATGGGGATCGGCGCCCCACTTGGCGTCGGTCACAGGCAGATCCAGCGCGGCGCCCAGCAGACGGGCGTACTGCGCCGTGTAGCCGGAATTGGATGTGTAGACGATGCCGGAAATCATAGTCTTCCTCCCTCTCTGTCACTCACGTTTAGTATAGTCCCCCGCCCTGCCGCTGTCAATGCCGCAGGGCGGTATTCAGACATTCTGCCGCCGGTGTCCGGAGCGCTACCGCATAAAGCGGTCGATGGCATCGTTCAGCGCCTGGATGGCCTCCTGGTCACCGGCCTCCACCGCATCCACGATGCAGTGGCTGATGTGATCCTTGAGAATGGCGCGGCCCGTGCCGTTCAGCGCGGAGATCACCGCGCTGAGCTGCACCAACACCTCGGCGCAGTCCTCGCCGCGCTCCACCATTTTCCGCACGGCATCCAGATGGCCCTGTGCCCGGCTCAGCCGGTTCAGCACGGCTTTGGTCTGGGCATGGGAATGGTGGTGGCCGTGGCTGTGCTCATAGACATGGCCGTTCTCGTCCACATGGGTGTGGGTATGACTGTGTTCGCTCAAGGGTATCGCCTCACTTGTTATACTCATATCGGGGCTTGTCCATATCGTACTTCTGCTTCAGCGGATCGCGGCGCTCCATGCGGTCGTAATGGCGGCACAAGAACGGCTCCACACCGTAGAACAGCGCCTTGCCGTCCAGGTCGAAGAAGAACACGGCGAACAGTGCGGCGTAGACGCCCAATCCGATCAGGACGACCTTTTTCAAAATCTTGAATACAGTTTTCATGTTCTCTTCCTCCTCTTACCAGCTCATAGAATCGTCGAACTCCAGCAAAGACGGATCCAGCGGCTCCTCCTGCATGACAGTGGTCATGTAGTCGTTGATGATGCTGCGGATCTCGGCCCGGGAGACATTACGCTTGTCGGGCAGGGCATGGGGCATCCAGATGGCGTGGATATTGCGGGCGCGGAACTCATCCTCGAACAGGCCGTGGACGCCCTGCATACCCTTACACAGCAGCTGGTCGTACATCATGACCATGTCGCAGTGGAAGCGCTCCATGTTCTCCCACAGCTCGAAGATGTGGTGCATACCACCCACAGCCATGCGGCGCATCGGCGCCCACTCGTGGTAGGTCGCCATGTCCTCCAGGGTGTGCTCGTAGCCGTCGGTGCGGAGGGTCATGTCGAACATCAGGGAGTCCATGTTCATGATGGTGTTCAGGCCCCAGCAGTTATAGGCCCAGGTGCACCAGTTGGAATAGTACAGCGGCGCACAGGACCAGGCAATGACGCGGTGGCGGGTCAGCGGGAAGTTGTTGATGCGCTGCTCCACGCACTTCTCCATGATCTTGCGGACCTTCTTGTCCGTCTCGTGCCAGATGGGCAGATCGCCGTACTGAGACTGGTAAATACGGTACAGCGCCTGGGACACGCCGTTGATGGGATAATAATTGGTGTTGGCCGCCACATCCCACTTCTCCCACTCGAAGCGCTGGAGCTCGTTCTGGCTCTCCAGCTTCTTGCACAGCTGCTGGTAGTCGAAGGGAACGCCGGTCTGCTCCTCGATGAACTTCCACGCCTCCTCGATCTCCTTCATGCAGTGCTTGTGGACCAGCGGATCGTCGAACTGCATGGGCTGGGGCATGGCGAACAGGGGCTTGTCGATGAGCCAGTCCTGAATGATGGACGTGGCCACGGAGCCGTCGCAGGCCTCGTTGGAGGTGATGACCGCCTTGTAGTAGTCGGGCACATCATCCAGCACGAACAGTCCGGCCTCGGCCTGACACATGGGGCAGGGGTCGCCGGGCAGGCCCAGGGACTGCACCGCGTCGATGTAGTTGAGGACCGTGTGGTTGTTCACATGGCAGGTAACGAAATAGGGGATCATCTGCAGGGGGACGTTCTCCACTTCCTTGCTGAAGGGATAGAAAATGCCGCCCCACACCGTCTCGTCGTGGGCGATGGTCTTGTCGTGCCGCGCCTGGACCTTCTTATTCCCCTTGTTGGTGTTCAGGTCGTTGCGGAACATCTGCATGAACTGGTAGATAGTGGCGTTGGTCATGGCCCGATAGTGCAGCGGACAGGCGCGCAGCGCCTCACCCCGCAGACCCTCCATGCCGCGGTCGAACCAGTGGAGCACGGGCAGATAGGTCTGCCCCATCCAGCGATAGCGCCAGCAGCCCTTGGCAAAGGTCCAGATTCCGCCGTAGCGCATCACATCGTAGACCAGCATACCGTAGTTGTACAGCCACACCTTGTTGAAATAGTAGAAGGTGTCCTTCACACCGCGCCACTCGCGGTGCTTGTACAATCCGGTCTTGTCGCAGTACAGGTCGCCCAGGCGGCGCTCGCCGTGGGGCTTGCCGTACCAGAAATCCTTAGCCAGCTTTTTATAATCCGTGGTCTTGACCTTCTCCACCACGTTTTTCAGATCAAATTTCTTCATCTCTTCACGCCCTCCTGGATCTTCTTGATCTCCACGCTCTCAATGAACGCCTGGAACCGGGTACGCAGCTGGCCGCTGGCCGCGTTGATATACTCCTTCTCGATGGAACAGACAGGATAGCCGAAGTCGCGCTGGAGAACGACGGTATCGATGACACGCTCATAGCTCCAGTACTCGCAGAACTTGTTGGAGGCCACGATGATGCCGTCCGCCTTGTACGCCTTTGCCAGGTCGGCGATGTGCTGCTTGCGCTGGCGCATCTCATGCTGCTCCATAAAGCGGGTGCACTGGCTGGTGAGCAGATAGTGGCGGGCGATGGCACGCAGCGGCGTCTCCCCTTCCCGGATCTCGATGGGCAGACGGGACTCCATGCCGCCGTAGCAGTAGCGGTCCGCCACCACCAGGGCGCCGCAGCTTTCAATAAGCTTGGTAAAGTCCGGGTCGTCGTTCTCGCTGCCGGCCAGCAGGACCTTGCAGCGGTACTGGGGTCTGGCGTCCGGCTCACGGGTCTTCAGCTCCTCCAGCGTCTCGCGGAGCTTGTCGATGATCAGGTACTTGGGACAGGCCAGGGTCACCAGGTTGATGACATGGTACTCATAGCCGGTGATGGTGGGTACGTCCAGCTTGCGGTAATCGCCGATAGCCTGCATAATACGGCAGAGCTCGTTGTGGCTCTCGATGGTCTGGCGCAGGGCCTCGTCAGAGGTGTCCACGCCGTAATTGTCATGGAGGAAATCCAGGACGTGGGCCTTGATCTGTGCCTCGTAATGGTCAATACTGTTTTCCGTCTTTTTGAACGGGACATCCATGAACTCGCACTTGAAGCGCTCATTCTGGATGATATCCATACGCTGGAGGTGCTCCTGAAAACGGCAGGTCACGGTGCAGGTCTCGGTAGCCAGCTGGGCATCCAGGAAATTGAAGCCGCCCTCCAGGGCACGCTCAAGAAGGCTGCGGCCGTAGTGACAGGTGCGGGAAGACATATAATAGGTCGCCATATCAGGGGATGTGCAGCGGGGGGCGCGCAGGCGCACAGAGAAGCAGCCGGGCAGGTCCAGCAGCACCTCCGGCATGAAATAGCAGGTGTAGCCTAAAGCCAGTTTTCCGTCACTTTTCGCCTGCTTCACCAGGTCGTTATTGGCCTCTTGCAGCAGATTCTCAAAGTAAATCAGATGTTTAAGGTCCCTCATCTCTCGTCCTCCTTGCTGCGCGGAACGCGCAGTATTATCCAGTAAAATTATACATAATTGCAGAAAATTTGTCAATGGAATTGTGCTGTTTGCACAGATTTTTGACATTTCCAGGAGATGTGTCTGTTATCGTCTGTTTTTTGACGATTTGGGGAGGAAAATTGACTTTTCAGCGCCGCCGTGGTAGAATAAGCACAGAAAAAACGGAGGTGCGGATATGTGTACTATTGACGAGAAAGCGGCCGTACATTCGGCCGATCATGCCGGTGCAGACGCGCCGCACGCACACGCCCATACCCATGAGCATGGGCACGATCACGGGCATACGCATGAGCACCACTCGCCGGAGGAGACGGTGGCGCTGCTGGCGTACATGGTGACGCATAACCAGCACCACGCCGAGGAGCTGCACGAGCTGGCCCACAGCGTAGAGGGCGAGGCCGCGCAGCTGCTGCACGAGGCAGTGGTGGACCTGACCGTGGGCAACGAGAAGCTGGCGGAGGCCCTGCGTATCCTGAAAGGAGAGGAATAAACGATGTGTCTTTCCACAGTATGGACGGCGGAACGGCAGCCGGTGTGCAAAAACGTGGCGTCCGTAACACAGAAGGACGGACAGCTGGTATTCACCGATATCATGGGCATCCCCACGGTGGTAAATGGGCAGATCGAGAAGATCGACCTGATGGAGAACGAGATCATTATCAGAAAAGCGACCGCCTGATGGCGGCCGCTTTTCTGTCTGCCGGCGGAGCAAAAAAGAAAGCCCTTACGGGCTTTCTTTTTTGTTGACTTAGTGCCGCTTTTTGCCGGCCCACGCCATGCCGGTCACGGACAGCAGCGCCGTCACGGCGTAGATACCCACCCCCGCGTCAAAGGTCTTGGGAGAACCCTTGGTGGTGGTAGACGTGGTGGTATCGCTGGTGGGGGAATAGTAGTAATAGGAGTTGGCGGACCAGACCGCGATGAGCGTTACGCCATCACTGTAGTCAGCACGCACTTCTGCTCCATCTCCGGCAACAGTCTCTGCAAAAATCTTGCTTTTCACTTCCTCACTGGAAAGCGGACCGGCAAAGAGGACCCGCGTACCATCGCAATCTAAGACTTTCCAGCCCTTAAAGGTATAGCCGCTGCGCGTAGGCGTAGGCAGTTCAAAATTGTCTTTCGACATCCGCAATGCCGGCTTCACACCGGTGCCGTCAGCGTAGTCGATATGGAAGGGAACATCTCCCTCATCATCGGTGCCGATCTTCGTTATCTCACTGCTGTCATCGTCCTTGGCTGCCGCCGCTGCGGAATCAAAATCGCCGTAATAGCTGTACTTACCGCCGGCGTAGACCTCGTACTTCAATCCATCGGCAAGATAGGTCGGATCTACGCTATTAGAGAACGTGCCGCCGGAGACAGAGAGATTTGTCTTTTCTGCTGTAGCCGCCCTTACAACCGTACCAATAAATTCTCCGGAGTTAATCGCGGTAGATACCTTTTTTTGTACCTCTTCAGGATTATTCTGAACATTGCACTGATAGACGGCCGCCGTGGCTTCAAACTTACCGCCATTGATGATAACCTCTATCGCTTTGTGCGTATTATGCTGAGAAATGGCAACAGCCGCATTGGTCACCGTTGTACCGTTTCCGTTAGCCTCCGCCGTAACCTCACCCTTGCCGCCAGTGACTTCACAATCACTCAACGTCAACTTGCCGGCGCGAATTTCAATGCCCGTAACAGGTGCTGTGATCATACAGCCGGTAAAGGTAGACGTACTGTAGCCAGCCAAATAGACTGCACAGCCCGTATCCGGAGCAGCCGCGGTACCAACGCTCTTAATCACGGCGTTTGTCACCGACAAGGTGGACGCGTCCGTACTGACGGCACCGTTGATGTAAATGGGGCAATAAAGCTCACTCTCATACGTACCGCCATTGATTTCAATGTGGCCATCCGTCCCTGCGGTGATCATCAGCGTACCCACCAGTTTAGAGCCCTCTTTAGTTCCATCGATCGATATCTTATGGCCATTTTTTGCGCAAAACATTACTCCATAGGGTGCCGAAGATGTCAATACATGCCCATTCAAATCCACCTTAATGCTCTTGTCCTCCAAGTTGATGCGTCCCGAAGTACAATTCTCCAGCAAAGTAATCGTGGCATTGTCACCAGCCGCTTCATAGGCGGCTTCCAGCGCCGTATACTTTACTCCATTGACTTCTGCGACATCGGCTGCCGCCCAGCTCACGCTACACAGTCCCAGCGCCATGACCAGTGCCAGTATGGTTGCCAACAATTTTTTCATTGTTTCTACCCCGATTTCTTTAGATTTCCGCAGGGGCCATCGTTTTAAGCTTGCTAAAACGCAAATGCAGAGGTACCTCTGC
>ERZ894194.281-NODE-281-length-43008-cov-25.491095_pt1 | contig 43008 bp, 37 predicted proteins | sample MGYA00380283_ERZ894194 | MGnify/ENA primary metagenome ERZ894194 (study PRJEB32331, sample SAMN06328448) | human gut metagenome | biome: human gut microbiome; feature: stool | host: Homo sapiens | collected 2013-02-13 ... | reverse complement strand
ACTTCGTCAGCGGCAAACTCCAATTCGATTACCCATACAATTCGTTATAGAGCCAAATTTCTTGTTTTACTATTTCTTTTCTGACAATCGATTTAACTTCATTATACATAGAATTCAGTCTTCGTTTTTTCAATATTTCAAGACATTGAAATAACGAATATATATTTTGTGGATTGATTTTACCATATAAACCTTCTTGAATAGCCTCCTCAATAGATCTGTCTATATTTTCACCTGTTGAACTGCAAAGTGCATCAATTTCAGATGTGGCAAGTGAATCTAAAGATTTCATTTTAGATAAACCTCTACATATATATAGATGGAATCTTTCACGGTTTTCAATTTTTGTTATGACCTGATTTCTATTTGATTTGGAATCATAATAATAAACTCCGTTTTTAGAATCAAAAACCAAATCGGCCAGTGTTACAATTCTATTTTTCCATTTTGATTTCGGATTCGATTCTCCTATATCCTCATATTCAAGATAATATACTTTTAGTGTCAGCATGCCATTCTTCAATGACAATTGCATCATCTCATCATCAAGAATAAATACATTATAATTTTGGAACTGGTATGTGTCTTTAGTAGTATACTCTTCTGGCTTAAATTTATTAAATATCCATACTACGGGATAATCTATTGATGAATAGTCTCTCATTCTTTCTACGATCACATGTAAGAATGTTGTCGACATTTGAATTTCAAAAACGATATGCTTTTGAATTAGAGGATCGTATACTAAAACATCTGGACGCCGAAACTGATTATGATTTATATTTAATACTTTCTCAACCGCTACCTCAAATCCTTTATTTTCAAATATGGATGCAATAAAACTCTTCAGCCGTTCGTGGCGTTCACTTTCTTGTAAACCTTTATATTTAAATGCTCTAATTTGTTGTTCCGACAACGTTCTGTTGTCCTCAAACGGACAATCCTTAGGCGCATCCCCCTTATGACGGAAATGCATAGTAACCCCTTCTTCTTCACGACCACCTCTTATAACTACAGGATTAAGGCATCCACCACAAATATACTTAACTTCGCCTTTCTCAATTGCAACCCTCTCTTCATGAAATCTTTCCTTGTCAGGGGTATTCCATCTACTAGTACGTGGTGAAGTACATCCGAAGAAATCAACACTTTCTATTTCTGTCCGACTTCCATCCGGATTCACAAAAAAAACAAATTTTATCGTAGGGTTTGCCATCTTCAAATAATATTATATTTAGTTGCAAAATTAACGCGCAATAGTGCCAAATTTCCGCACTGCCAACCTAATAAACCATAATCTAAAAAATGATTATAAGCTAACAGTTAATCATCTTAAATAATCAACCAATCTAACGCTTATTGGCAAAGTTGTCAATAAATATATGGCAGCTATTATCACCAGTTCATTTGCTTTTTCAGTGATGATAGACGGAGGCGAGGGGGTGGCCATCGGCATCCTTCCAGTCGTTCCAGCCGTTGCTGGAGCAGCCGAGGATTAAACTGGAGGCTGTGCTAGGGCTGCCCACCGGGATATCGTGGAGGAGGACAGGGTGACCGTATTGATTGATTTTGCAATGTTCGGCTATAAGTTTGGTGCGTGCGCCTGCGTTTTTATAGCTTGGCACAGCGTCAACGGCAAACACCGAGCCTTGGCACAATACAAAATCCCCCTCATCCTCGCGATAGTAGCCTATGCCGTCAGCCTGACGCTTGACGGACTTTGCGTAAAACAGATGGTGGTTGGACGGCTGCGATGACGGCACGGCTACCAACGGCTCAAACACCGCACAGCCATAAAACCGGGCAAGAAGCTCGATGTCGCGGAAAAACGCTTCCATGCCATTGACACGGAAAGGCGCGATATTCGGTTTCTTCGGGTTGGCACCGTTAAGCAGCCCGTAGGATTCCGCTTCCTGAGCCGCCTTGATGCCCAGGTATTCAAGAAATCTCACATCATCCCCATAGATCTTATGATTGTCCGAGACGAACACCAATGCAGTGTCCCACCAGTCCTTTTTCTGCTTATGGTCGTTTTTGCGGTTGGCGAAATCCGTAGTCTGTCCGATATAAGCCTTAGGCTTCCCTCCAGCCTCTTGACCGACAAGAATATAGAAAGCCGGCTGCCCCGATATATCGGCAAGCGTATCGGCAAGTGAAATCCTGTCACGCGGTATCACATAGAGATGACAAGTGGAATTAGCCCCCATGCAGATGTTACGCGCACCTTCCAGAGTGCCGTCAAGCAGCTCAGTATGTATGGTAAAAGATTTCGTCTTCATATCGACAGATTTTTTCTCCTGTATCAATATTGTCCTAAATAAATTTTAGAAAAAAGAAAAAGGAAGCAGTATCTAAGGCAGAAAAAGACCATCTTAGCAATGAGGGAGAACTCAACTACTTCTCATGGCAAATTTAACATTATTCGCGCAAATAATCACGTTACTTTCCAAGGGAAAAAAGAACACAATTTCAGATTCCAGCACTCTATAACCATTTTAACATATGCCCATGATTTCGGCTTGGTCTATTATTGTCATCAAATACCGACCACAACAAAAAACCGATCGCCACGTCAAATCGATGCAGCAGCCGAGGCATAGATGTTAGGTATTATCACCGTCAGTCGAGGTATTTATCTCCAACATTCTGTATAGGGATCAATGCCCGCTCTGTTTAGCATCTTAGTAGCATATTTATTTCCTGCACGAGCCATAGCTGTTGCTTCCATTAAGAACCCATCAGTATCCCACGTACCGCATCTCTCATTACATAAAAAGAGCTGATAAAGAAGATAATCTATAGTATCGTTACGATACGATATTTCCTTTTTCTTCAATTTATTCTTACTATCACGTTGGATATAGGACATGTCAATATTGTTAATTATACCATGTGTGGCTACAGCATAACGATAACTTTCAGCCGCGGCAGAATAATTATTTGCATAGAAGTGACAATCACCCATATACTCAAAATTCTTCATCATCTCTTTATATTCAGATTGAATCTTCTTATTAGAAAGTTCAAAGTATCGAACAGCATTTGAATATTTTTCAAGATCTTGAGAAACAAATCCTAACAGACGATATATATCAATCTTCTCTTTCTCAAAATATGCAAAATCAGATATTTCATCAAGAATACTTTGTGCTGTTTGAGGATCTTCATTCATAAGTGCAGCCCAAGCGTATCGATATTTCCCGTAATCAGAGAGCTGGTTCATGGAGTACAGTTGTGAATATTTAGCCACTGCCCTATCGTATAACTTGTTGTCATATGCTGTACTGGCTTCTTTAAACAAGTTATCAATAAATTCTGAATTGTCTATCTGGTCATTGTGGATTGTCAACAGACTTCCATTTAATTCTATGCTTCCTAATTTTTGTATGGCACTTTGCCCCATTAATAAAGGGGCATTTTGGCCATCAACAACAACAGCCTGAACATTATTTAAGTGCTGACCTCCTATTTCAATAACCTTTAGATTGATTATAATATGATCTACAATACGACCATCAGCAACAGACGAGGAGCCAGTCCCTAAAATATCTTCTTTCGATATGAATTCGTTATCGTAGAGATATTCTGCCATAGACATTGAAAGGCAAACATTACTTGCGCCTGTGTCAAAAATGAATTTCATTTTCGCACCATTAACTGTACAAGGAATACGATATACGCCGTTATATTCCTCCATTTGAATAACAATATCGCTCCATGATATATTAGCAAACAGTATTGCTATTAAGAGGACGATTAGTCGAGGGATTTTCATTGGGTATATATACTAATAAAAAGTTAAGGAATTTAATTTCGGTTGATTTAAGTTGCGCCGACTTGATTATTTCGGTTGAAATCGGGCGTTTCGTTGAGGTTAGTTAACGGCGCGTTGACACGGGTGAATGCAAAAATTGCAAGTGATTGAGAATTAATCGCTTGCAATTTCTTGGGGTGCCCAGAACAGGCACTAAACCGTGCAATTATAAGAAAATAAGGGAAAGAATATAGCTATATATCAGCATTTTAGAATTTATGAAATTCCCGACTTTTGGATGTTTTTGCCCTTATTTTTGCAAATAGTACACTTTTAGTACACCTCGTATCAAATATTTTTCTTAACTTTGCAGTGACATCTTTCCAACCCGATAAAGTGTACTTTTCGCATGGTGTACTCTTCTACGAGGGTTGGAGACTCATTCACACTTTAAACCCTCTCACTCTATGGCTAAGCTACAGAAACAGACCAAACAGAATCCTAAGCTCGAACAACGCGAGCTGAAGGATGGACGCATTGCACTATATCTTGAATACTATCTCGGACGAAATGAGGAAGTGGTAAAAGATTCAGACGGAAACGTAGTGTACTATACCGACGGCGCGATGAAGGGAAAACCGAAGAAGAAGGTGACGCATCTCCGCAAGAAAGAGTCGCTTCCTTTCTATCTTGTTGCCAAACCGACCTCACCGCAGGAGCGTCAGAATAATCGTGAAATTCTTGAGATGGCTGAGAAGATCCGCTTTGAAAAGGAACAGGAGTTGAAGGAACAGCAGACCGGTTTACGACTCGCGAAGCACCCGGAAGAAATTAATTTCTTCGATTACTTCCAGTCGTTCATAGACAACTACACGAAAAAAGATGTGCGCCACATGCGCCGTGGCCTTGCCATATTCAAAGAGTTTCTGAAAGATAAGAAAAAGTACAAGGTACTTGTTGAAACCATCCGCCCCGACCAGATTACGAAGGATATGATTCGTGAGTTTGCGGACTATCTGCAATCCCGTTTTACAGGCGAAGGACCGCATACTCTCTTTCAGCGATTCAAGAAAGTATTCAAGAAGGCAACCGAGGATGAAATCTTCATGAGGAATCCATGTGAAGGTGTGATTATCAAAATCGACAACGAGCAAATCAAGAAGGATATTCTCTCGATGGATGAAATCAAACAGCTCGCATTGACTCATTATCCAAACGAGAATCCTGTTATACGCCGGGCGTTCTTGTTCTGCCTCTATGCCGGTCTGCGATTTTGTGATGTCAAGGATTTGACCTTTGCACAGGTTGATTTCTCAAATCGACTTCTCCGTTTCAATCAGGCGAAGACCGCTGGACACAGTTCGGCAAGCTGGGTCAACATGCCGCTGAGTGACACTCATCTGAAGCTCATGGGGACACCCGAGAACGGTGACAAAACTCAACTCATCTTTCCCTTACCTTCCCACACTATGTGCCTGAAGGCTCTCCGCCACTGGACTTCCCGTGCCGGAATCGAGAAACATATTACCTGGCACTGCGCCCGACACTCATTCGCAGTCAATCTTCTCAACAACGGAGCCAACATCAAGACCGTCGCCTCCCTTCTCGGACACGCCGGACTCAAGCACACCGAGAAATACACTCGCGCCGTCGATTCCCTCAAACGCGAAGCCATTGACTCACTGCCGGATTTCACTCTTTGATTCGAGCGATAAACCGAGCACATCACTGATTATCAAAACAAAAATATTACCTTTGTAGATGGAAACGAATAATTCGCAACTTGTAATATACAATGCACCTGACGGAACAATGTCGATTGATGTTACCGTTCAGAATGAAACCGTATGGCTCAGCCAAGGACAAATGGCAGAGCTTTTCGGCAAGGACCAGTCTGTTATAGCCCGTCATATCTCCAATGTTTTCAAGGAGGGAGAACTGGAGAAAGATAGTAATATGCAAATTTTGCATAATACTCTCTCAAAGTTCAAGCCTACACAGGTTTATAGTCTTGATGTAATCATATCCGTTGGCTATCGTGTTAAGTCGAAACGTGGTACCCAATTCCGCATCTGGGCTAATCAGGTGTTGAAGCAATACCTATTAAAAGGATATGCCATCAACGAGCGAGTTGCCGCGCAGAAGTATGACGAGTTAAGTCAGTTGGTCAAAGTTCTTGGGCGTACAATACAGAATCAGGAGAAGTTGACCGAAGACAGTCGTTCGCTGCTCGATGTCGTTGTCGATTACACCTACGCGCTTGACACCCTCGACCGCTACGATTATCAGGAATTGAAGATTGAGGACACCACCGGCAAAGAGGCATTCCATGCCACCTACGAGAATGCGATGGAAGTCATCCGTGAGCTGCATGAGAAATTCGGAGGCAGCACACTGTTCGGCAATGAGAAAGATGACTCCTTCAAAAGTTCCATCGGTCAGATTTACCAGACGTTCGGCGGCGTTGACCTCTATCCATCAGTTGAGGAGAAGGCAGCTATGCTCTTGTATCTCGTCACCAAAAACCATTCCTTTAGCGACGGAAACAAACGCATTGCCGCCACATTGTTCCTGTGGTTTCTCAATGGTAACGGCATCCTTTATAATGAGGACGGCACCAAGCGCATAGCCGACAACACCCTTGTCGCCCTCACCTTGATGATCGCCGAAAGCCGTACCGAGGAAAAGGACACCATGGTCAAAGTCATCGTCAACCTCATCAACAAGAATAACTGATATTTTAAATGTTATCTACAGCTTATCGATTCCAGCTATTTTGCGTGGAATTTACACGTGAAAGGCCTTGTAGGTTTGTGCAAACCGATTTTTAGTGTTAATTTTGCATTCAAATTAGGACTAATGATATGATTGAATCGTTCACCATAAAGAATTATATGTGCTACCGTGAGGAAACGGAGTTCTCTTTCGTTGCCTCAAAGAAAGAAGGTAAAAAAAATAGCTTACCTCCCTCGTGGTATAAAGAAATCGGAGGTAAACGCATTCTTCGGCTACTTATATGTATTGGAATCAATGGTTCCGGTAAATCAAAGTTATTCTCAGCTCTTAAATATTTGAGAACATTAGCAATTAGCAGGCCAACAAAAGCATCAGAAAAACCCATTTACAGGCCGTTCCTGCTTGATAATCATTCATCTAATGAGCCAACTGAATTACAATTAACATATTACATAGATGAGGTATGTTATAAGTATCGCCTCAAAGTATCTCAAGATCGAATCGAGGAAGAAGAATTAATTGTTAAGGAAGTTCGTCCCTCTCGAGTCTATTTTAGAACATATGATGCGAGCACAGATAAAGTACAGATTACTTATGGAAATAGCTGTGATCTATCAAAAAACGATAGACATGATTTAGAAATTAATACCGTTGCAAACTCAACTGTTCTTTCTGTATTTGCGTCATTAAATCTTGAAAGTCAGATCTTGTCTTCAAATTTATCATATTTTGAGGATAGAATAAGCTATGTAAAAAAAGGTGATAAAAGTTTAGCCGACAAGCTGAAGACGGAAGATTCTGATAAGGATGCTTTAATGAAGAAAATGATTATTCGGCTGCTTAAAGATGTAAATACAAATATTTGCGACTATGAAGTAGAAGAGGCTACTCTGAATATATCGGAATTAGAATCACATGGAGCTCCCGAAGTTTTGATTAATGCCATGAGGGAGCAATATCCGTCCGGCGTTATTGTACATAAGAACCTGCGTTTCATTCATTCAACAGATGAATGCAAAAAAGCTCTTGATTCTGATTTAGAATCATATGGGACCATGAATATTGTTCGGTTGTTAGTTGTTTTATTTGATATAATTATTGGCAAAAAGACAACGACAATTGATGAAATCGAAGCGGGTATACACACAAAAGCACTTGAGTTTATACTTAAAATGTATCTCTCCATTGCAAGAGATTGTCAATTGATTGTAGCCACTCATGACCTGCAGCTTTTAAATGCCCCCTTCTTGCGTAAAGATGCTGTACGAATATTTAAAAAATTAGGTTCCGGAGCTATATCGGTTAAAAGACCAGATTACATTCATAATACGGTTAGCTTCTTTAGAACTTATTATCGGGAGGTTGCTTCTGAGATTGACGAAATAATCAATCAATGGACTGTTTTTGAGGACTACGAAAAGGAATTATTCGGCGAATAGATTATAATGGAAATTTCGGCACATACAATCAATAGAGACAAATTTATTGTCTCTATTTTTTTTGACGGGATTATTATATAACGTGTAAATCCCACTTAAATGCGCCACAGACTGCCGTTTTTATATAAACTATGTCGTGGTTTGCGTGAAATTTACACGTTTTATTTGGTAGTTAAGAAACTTTTGGTTAATTTTGCAGCGTTGACTCGAAATTAAAACCCTGGCTAATGGACCAGAGAGTTGGCATTCTTTATTATGAGTGATTTTTACTATGTAAACAAAATTGCCCAAACGACGGGTGAACATGAAGTCCATGCATCAGGTTGCAGGTACTTGCCGTCAGTAGAAAATCGAATCCTTTTGGGATATTTCACAAGTGGCAAGGAGGCTGTAAAAGAGGCAAAGAAACACTACAGCACTGTTGACGGATGTTTCTTTTGCTGTCCTGAGGCACATACAAAGTAAAAAACTTGACAAACGGGCAATGGTGAATGGCATACAACACCTAAGTGTACCGTAGCGGAATCGGTAGGTCACCGCATAGTATTAACTTCAAGATTCAAGATATGGCAAAAACTGTAGAAAAAGGCAGGAGTGCAGAAACTGGTAAATTTGTATCTATTGAATATGCACAAAAGCACCCAAGTACAACTGTAGTTGAAAAGGTCAAAGTAGGGCCAACAAAACACAGAAAGTGATTATTTAGATTTAGGATGTGCCTAGACGGTGAAAATCGTCTAGGCTTTATTTTGTATGACGGAAAACACAACCAAAATCCTTTTGATTGGGACCTCAGATAAGTCCCATTATCAGCAGTTCGAGCCGCCGTTCACCATCCCCGACAGCTGGGAATGGTGCAAACTGTCTGCTTGTTGTCATATCGCAGGAAGAATAGGATTCCGAGGATATACCAAGGAAGATTTAGTCTGTGAACGTAATGGAGCTATCACTCTTAGTCCATCAAATATTGTCAGTGACTCAATGCAATATGATACATGTACGTATATATCATGGGCCAAATATCATGAATCGCCAGAAATACAAGTACAAAACAATGATATTTTACTTGTAAAGACCGGTTCGTCTTTTGGGAAATGTGCTTTAGTTAAAGATTTGCCCAAAGAAGCAACCATAAATCCTCAATTTGTGGTATTAAAACATATAATGGTCAGCCCCGAGTATTTAACAATTTTGCTTCAATCTCCGTATGCACGAAAATGCTATGAGACATTTGTTCTTGGAACGGCTATACCAACATTCACACAAGAAAAATTAGGAAATCTTGCTGTCCCAGTGCCCCCCTACCGTGAGCAGTTAAGAATTATTCAAAAATTGCGCGAGATACAGAGTGGAGTAGACTCAATAATTCTAAATAAGCAAGAATTGGACTCTTGCATTAAACAGGCTAAATCAAAGATTCTTGACCTTGCGATGCAGGGCAAGCTCGTGCCGCAGGAACCGACGGATGAACCAGCCGCAGACATGCTCCGGCGCATCAATCCGAAGGCAAAGATTATAACTGATAACCCACATTATCCGCAATTGCCGGATAACTGGGTGTTAACCACTATTGAATCAGTATGCCGTTATGGGAATAGCCAAGCGATACCTGTATCAGAGATTGATGAAGATGAATGGGTTTTAGAGCTGGAGGATATTGAAAGTTACACTGGAAAATTACTACAAATCAAAAGTAAGAAAGATAGGACAATTTCTGGCGTTCGTCATTCTTTCAAGTCGGGAGATATTCTTTTCTCAAGACTTAGAACATACCTTAACAAAGTGCTTCTTTCAACAAAGAATGGGTTTTGTTCAACCGAAATTTTTCCGATAACACCATTCAAATGTATTATACCGGAATACTTATACTATTGGATAAGATCTCCATTTTTTGTTGAGTACACAATTTCTTGTGGATATGGAGTAAAAATGCCTCGTCTAAGTACTTCCGATGCGAACATCGCTATTGTACCGCTTCCTCCGCTTGAAGAACAAAAACGTATAGTGAAGATTATAAAGAAGTTCCAATATGACTTAGAAGAAATTCCTAATCTACTAAGTTAGAATATATTTGATCTAAAGTATCAAATAGTCGCTTAATTTCATTCGCAATTTTCATTTGTACTCTATACGGAGGTATCGGAATAGGTATTTCTTCAACAATATTTTTACTAACCCTTTGCTGACCTACAACTCCATTGAAGGTTCCTACGCATTGTTTTATGAAGTCATCTGATTTGAAGAATAATAGTCCATATTCCGGATAAATCATCGTACTTCGGAAAACTAATAATTCTGTTGTACCACTTCCTATTCCATTTGGGAGATTTCTTAAAATCATAGATTTGCGGTTCTCCAAGCATGGCGAAATCTTTGCCACGGCAATATCTCCATTGGCAAAATGTGTAAATCCATTCTTTATTTCATCCCATTTTCGAGGAGTATAGACAAACGAATTATTAAATCCATCACATATAGAAGCCATAGGCACAAAACCGGCTTCTGTATTTCCATCTGCTATATTCTTTGGGTTGATTTCAAAAGCATCACGTATAGCTGCAATACACCATCCTGACGGCAATTGCGGATAATGTGGGTTGCGTTATCTTATTATCATGTTCAACTCAATTTGAATATGACATGATAACAAAGTACAAATTATTTCTTTCGCGCCAAGATTTGGCTGCGAATACCGTCCGCTCCTATGTGTGGACGGTGACACACTTCCTTGAAAAATACAAGGAAGTTACGCGAGAGAATCTTCTCGCCTACAAGGGGTATCTTGTGGAGCACCACAAGCCCCAGACAGTAAACCTCCGACTTCAGGCTATCAACAAATATCTGGAGTTTATCAAGAAGGAGAAACTCAAAATGCGTTTCGTCAAGGTTCAGCAAAAAAACTTTCTCGAAAACGTAATCAGCGATGCCGACTACAAGTTCTTCAAAACCAAGCTCAAAAAAGATGGCCACATCTCATGGTATTTCGTGGTTTGGTTTCTCACTGCCACCGGGGCACGTGTGAGCGAACTGCTTCAAATCAAAGCCGAACACGTTCAGCAAGGCTACCTTGACATCTATTCCAAAGGTGGTAAGTTACGCCGACTTTACATCCCCAAGACGCTGCGCACAGAGGCGATGAGCTGGCTTAAAGATAAAGGCCTCAATTCCGGCTACATCTTTCTGAACCGTTTCGGCGAAAGAATCACCGCACGCGGCATTGCCCAGCAACTCAAAATGTTCGCCAAGAAATACGGCATCAACACAGCTGTAGTCTATCCCCATTCATTCCGCCATCGTTTCGCCAAGAACTTTCTCGACCGTTTCAACGATCTCGCACTGTTGGCTGACCTTATGGGCCACGAAAGCATAGAGACCACGCGTATCTACCTCCGTCGTACCGCCACCGAACAGCAAGCCATAGTTGACAAAATCGTCAACTGGTAAATTCTTATTATCAGCATCTTTGTAGTATATCAAGCTACAAGGATGCTTTTATAGAATCGACCAAACTATACATATCGTCAATTTTCGAAATTATTCGTTTTTGCTCATTAAAAGGAGGAAGTGGAATTATAAACTCTTCCATATCAGACTTATTGATTGACGGAGAATTATCCCCCTTCATATAGGAATTAAGCCCATTAACAAAAAATTCAGATAACGCAAGCCTAAAGACAAATGGTGGATATATAGCGGATGACCCGCTTAGGACGTAGAATCCAGTTGAGGCAATACAGCCATCAAAGGGAACAACAGCTACATTCCTCAGATAAGGGCGTACCATCGAAAACACTATATCACCGCGCTGTGTTTTTCGTGATGCTCTACTAGGAGCGTATTCCGTTTTAATCTGCTTTGGCGAGACTGTATTTGTTCTATTATCAACTGAATCAATATCAATATATAAAAATTCGCTACCCGATGGAACTGCTTTCTCCATAGTATTAAAAACATCCTTAACCCTTGTCCAGCACCAACTATTAGGTATATTCCATGAATGTGGGTTATCAGTTATAATATTCGCCTTCGGATTGATGCGCAGGAGCATGTCTATGGCAGGCTCATCAGTCGGATCCTGCGGCACAAGCTTTCCTTGCATCGCCAATTCCAGAATCTTTGATTTTGCTAAATGCAGAACTGATTTGAGATTATCCTTATTGGAATCTAACTCTTTTATAATAATTGAAAGTTTCTCATATTCTTCTACAATCCGTTCTTGTGCCTTAATTGGCGGTAAAGGGAATAAGGAGTCTGCGACCTTGTCAGAGTTTAGATTCGAAACTGCGCTACCACTTGCTTGATCACGAAACTGGTTAAAAGCATATCCAGAGGACAAGAGAAGATACAAGAAATTTTTATCAAATACATTCCCTACCGGAGATATAACTAGCCATCCGTCATGAATACAACCATCTATATTCAAAATATATGGACGTCCGAAACTCATTGAGTTCGTAAGGAGAAAATCTCCTTTATGTACCAGCCTTGACTTTGAAACTCCCGAAGGTATAATTCGTTCCTTTGTTGAGCTAATGTATTTCCCATCTATATCTGTGTCTCCAATCTTTATCCAATTAATTCCATCGTCTTGCGTCGTTAAAAAAGATTTTATGGGACGAGGGGAACCGCCACGAGCCACATCACAAATCTCGCCCAGCCTTACCCATTCCCAACTGTCAGGGATCTCGAACGGAGGAACGAAGTTCTGATAATGGGACTCAGAGGAAGATGCTTTTGACTTCTTGGGGCGTTTGATCTTACCTTCAGCAATAAGTCGCTCTTTCTCGGCGCGGATGCGTTCGAGAAGTACAGATGCCGGTTCATCATTAGGGTCTTGCGGAACGAGTTTACCTCGTATGGCGAGGTCGAGAATCTTTTGACGTAGTTCCTTCGTATCCATCAGTCTTCCTTGATATTCAGTTGTGCAAATAGTTCTTCGAGTTTCGCTACTGCCGAGGCAATGTTGTCGCTCTTTTCTTTTATGTCTGCCATGAGTTCGCCAAGGGTGACATCTTCCATATCATTTCCCTGACGAATCCAAGTAATGTCGAGACTGGTTTTATCGCGTCCCAGCAGTTCATTCACATCATATTCGCGCCAACGACCGTTGGGATTGGTCTCGGCGTTGTAAGTCTCTTTTCGAGCCGAAAGATCGTCAGCATTATAGCAAGCCACGAAATCATCGAGGTGATGACGTTGCATTGGGTTTGTAGCGAGCGTGTGTTTTACTTCGGTGCGGTAGTCGTAATACCATGTCTCTTTTGTCGGTTCACCCTTAGTAAAGAAAAGCACATTGGCCTTCACTCCGTTAGCATAGAAAATACCGGTGGGGAGACGTAGAATTGTATGAAGATTGAAGTCTGTAAGAAGACGACGGCGGATAGGCTCTCCCGAACCTTCGAACAAAACATTATCGGGCAATACGACAGCGGCACGACCTCCCTGTCGGAGCATCAGCATCATGTGCTGAAGGAAGTTGAGCTGATTGTTTTTGGTGTCGATATAGAAATCAGGCCGGTTAATCTCCACTGACCCAGCAGCGCGGGTGCCGAATGGCGGATTAGCAAGAATCACATCGGGATTTATCACCGATTCCTTTTCGAGCGAGTCTTCACACACAATAGGGCTACGCTCAGTTCCAACACCGTGTAAATAAAGGTTCATGGAGGCAAGCGTGACAACAAGCGGAGTATTGTCGCTGCCATGCAATGCTTTGTCGCGCAGGAAATCGCGCTTGGTTTTGTCCTGACTCTGAGGCTTCATAAAGTCGTAAGCTGCCAAGAGGAAACCGCCAGTGCCACAGGCAGGGTCGCAGACAGTCTCGCCGATTTTTGGGCGGATGCAATCGACCATCGCCTTGATAAGCGGACGTGGCGTGAAATACTGACCGGCACCGCTCTTCTTATCCTGTCCGTTCTTCTCCAGAATCCCTTCGTATATTGCTCCCTTGACATCCACATCCATTCCGAGCCAGTCTTCCTCGTCAATCATTGTAATGACTTTTTTCAGATATACCGGCTGCTCAATTTTGTTGACGGCTTTGGTATATATAGTGCCTATCAGCCCCTCTTCCTGACTCAACCGCTTTAGAATCTCCTCGTAGTGATCGAGAAGATCCATTCCGTCAAGTTCTCGGAGCGAATTCCAGGTGCATTCCTCCGGAATAGCCGATTCCTCATCAAAAAGTTCGACATTCTCCTCATCCATTTTCAGGAAAAGAAGATATGTAAGCTGGGTAATGTAATCGGTGAAACCGACACCCTGTCCGGCAAGGACAGTGGCCATGTTCCACACTTTCTTGATAAGCGACTGCTCGGATGTTGCGTTCTTTGCCATTTATTTTATGCTGCTGTTTTTCTGAATACTATGAAATTGAAGAGAGAGTCGAGGGCTGCGTTGGCGTTCTGCTTGTTGCCGAATGCTCTTATTAACTGCGCGGCGCGTGTCTTGTCGTCCTCTTTTATATCATCTATGGAGCAGGCTCCGTTGGATGCGATATAATCCACGACCTGACTGATAATCTCGCGTTGCTTAGACGTAAGTTCTCGCTGGTTCTGTCCCATCCAAAGATTGAAATACTGACGTGCTGTGCCGACTACGCTCTCGAGCCTTTCAATCTGTTGGAAAGCGAATCTTACTAACTGGATGATGTTCGTAAGTGCTTCCCGTTCCGAACTGTTGGCATAACGTTTCACTTTGTCAGGCTGGAGTACAGCGTATGAGTTCCACAATGCACCGGGACGGAATCCACTGTTGACCTGTTCCATCTGTCGCTTCAAATCCAGAAGCATAGCGAAAGTAATCGGAGAGCCTTCGTTATTGTAGATTATGCGTAACGCCTCTATATCGTCGGCATGGCTGCGGCAATATTCCTCAAATGCCTGAGTGGTTGCGTTTGCATCCTCTACCGAGAATCCTTTCGATATGAGATTATCCTCGCCGGGTTGCAGAGTCTTCACGAATCCTGCGGCAAGAATAAGAATCCACTCGCGGGCCTTCGGATTCATTGAAAGCGGACTCACAAGTCCTTTGCGCTCGTTGTTGGGCTGGTTGACATCGACAAACGGAGGGAGCTCCTGATTTTCAAGAGCCTGATAAATCCGGGCAGCAAAGTCGCGCATGTCTGTGCCATGTGTGCGTAATATGAACTCGTCGCGCTGCTCTTTGTCGGCCTTGTTATGAAGTCTTGCCAAAACACCCGCAAGACGGTTAAGGTATTCATCAGGAATATAACCGTGAGATATTTCTTCAAGCAGTTTCCTTAATGTAATGCGCTGGTCCGGTTCGTCGTCATGGACGGGTATTCCTTTCGCGCTCTCGACAACTCCGACGCAATCGACAAGATAGAAGCAGTCTTTCGTATCGGCGTTCGGGGTGACATTGCGAAGCGCCTCGTCTCCGATTGTCCTTACGCCGCGCCCCTTCATCTGTATATACAAAGGCAAGGAGGAAACATCGCGCATGAACATCACCACTTCCAGCGGTTTGACATCCGTGCCGGTGGCTACAAGTGTACAGGTGACAGCTATGCGAAAATCCTTGTCGTTGCGGAAATCCTTGATGAGCTTGTTGCTGTCGCCGCATGAGTAAGTGATTTTCTGCACGAATTTGTCATCATCATGACCGAAAACCTCTTTGGCAATCTTCACGATGTTGGAGGCATGGGCTTCGTTTAGGGCGAAGATCAGTGTCTTTGGAATGTAATCCATATTCGGCTCGCGCTCGGTGAACATTTCCGTGTAGATGCTGTCGCGGAATGTTTCAAGCACAAGTTTTATCTGCGCCGGATTTATTATGCTTCGGTTCAGTTCCTCCCGGGTGTATGTCGATGTCTCCTTGTTTTCGACAATCTCGACTACTCCTGTATATTTTGTTTCTTTTCGGAGTTTGTCTCCTTTTCGTATTGCACCACCATTGGTCGTGGCCTCGGTTTTGATACTGTAAACGCGGTGACCAACATTCACTCCGTCGAGTATGCTCTGCTCAAGGGTATAGTTCACAACTATATTGTTATTGAAGAAAGCAAGTGTCTCAGGAACAGGGGTCGCGGTAAGTCCCACCAATCGAGCCGTATCGAAATAATCGAGAACTTTCTTCCAGTTGCCGTAGATTGAGCGGTGGCATTCGTCGATTATTATCATGTCGAAATAATCGTGTGGAAGCTTCGGATTGTCGGGCAATATCACCTCAGCCGGGCCGTCGGGAGTGGATTCTTCATCGGAATCATCTATGATTGGTTCTCCTTTCAAAAAGGCAAAAAGACGCTGAATGGTAGATATTATGACATTGCTGTCAGAAGGGATTTCGTTGTTTTTAAGACGCGAGACTCCATATATGGTATTGAAAGCATCGCCGTTATGAGTCAGACGGAATGTGCCGAACTCTCCTTCTGCCTGTTTGCCGAGATTGTTGCGGTCAACCAAAAAGAGCACCCTCTTCATGCCAACATGAGTAAGCATTCGATATGCCGCCATACATGCCGTGTATGTCTTGCCCGCTCCGGTGGCAAGTACCATCAGAGCTTTTTTATGACCTATTCGGAAGCTAGCTTCAAGGTTGGTTATGGCTTCAAACTGACATTCTCGCAGACCTTTCTTCGGAACACTTGGCAGTCCTGCAAAGGGATCGTCAATGCCTAGCATTCCGACAAATTTCTTCGGTGAAGGCATCTTGGCAAGTGAATCGTAACTGGATTCAGGCTTGCGCATGTCGCGCATATAAAGCTCTCGCCCGTTGGAAGTCATGACAATCGGAAGCGGATTAGAGATAATGGGATAACATGGAGGAACGCTCCGGGCATAATCCTCCGCCTGTTCGCATACGCATTGATCTGTAACATCTACTTCCGCACGTTTCGCTTCAAGGACGCCTATGGCTTTACCGTTTAGGAAGAGAAAATAATCAGCTTCTTTATTGCCCTTCAACAAACCTTCACGTATAGCCACAGCTGTCATTCCGGCCGAGTATTCCTCGCGGTCGATGACATCCCAGCCTGCATCTGCAAACATACGGTCTATTTTCTGTCTTGCCTTTTCTTCCGGTGTCATGTGCGCATAATTTGATATTATCGGAACTTCAGAATCAAAAAAATATTATTCATGAGACTCCGATACTTCCATTTCTTTTTTGAAACGAAGATCTGTAAGGCGTTCCCCTTTATATGTAAAGTACAATGCTCCCTGATAGGCACCTGATGGAGTCTGCTTGTCTTCAGGGAGGAAAGTGCCTACAAACGGAGACAGCTTATAGATGCGACCCTCATACTCAATGGAGTCGTCACTTGCCACTTTAACATGAATACCGGTAGGTATGAATACCAGGTCCTCGCCGATTTTTATATCGACAAGGCTGAATTTGAATCTGGGCTTCTTGGTGGACTTAGGTTTGTCTGATAGTGTTGTATGACTCAATTCCTCAGCAGTCTCATCTTTTACCACGGCTGATTCAGTTTCCGCCATAGAATATTGTTTCACCGGTTTATTGTCCTCATATTCAGTGACGATTGCATCGTCAATAGTCTGAGCAATGTCACGGAATATATCAAGTGCTATCTGGGGTGCAACATTGAAGAACTCTCTATTCTGCCGTATTCGCAGATCTGTAAGACGGTCAATCGTTTTATGCACAAGTTTTTCAACCTTGTCGTATTTTATGGTCTGCAACGTGGCGAATATCTCGAATGGCAACGGCACTGCTGTATTGTCAAGTTCTTTCGAGCGTATATTGACCGATCGTGAACTTTTACCAATCTTTACCCAATCCTCCCTAAAGCTTGGGTTAGTGAGAATATATACGAAACCAGGTTCTTTCATGGATTGCTGTCTTTAAATGATTTATATTCCACTTCAGGCTCAGAAGCCATTACAGCCTCATTCGGATTTATCAATGTCCGCACATCGATGTTGAGACAGTCAGCAATGACGTGAAGCGTTTCCAAAGAAGGCTGGGCTGTATTGGTACACCACTTCGACACAGTAGCCGGGTCTTTCCCAAGTGTCTGTGAAAGCCAAAGATTGGTCTTATGTTGTTCTGCAAGAACTACTTTTAGCCGATTCAGATATTTTGCCATAACTTAACCGATTTGCGAATAATGCAAATTTAGTGATTAATTTCGATATGGCAATGAAATATGCTGAGAAACATAAGTCTGTAAGAGCCAATATATAAATATCGGCGCGGTTGGTAAAAAATGTTGGGAAAAGTAGCTGATATTTATATGGATTTCGGGGCAAATGGGTGAATGGCAGGGAGAAAAGGCATATATAAATAATCGCCCCATCTGTAAAGATTGTGAATATCTGGCTGACAGGCTTTTACAAGCGAATCTATTTACATAATTTTGCCGTTGTATTGATACCATGTCAATTGCAGAGACATCTTTTCACATGGTGAACACGGGAATGCCTGCAACACTTCCCCGACGACCATAACCGCTAATATTTCATATCATGGCGGACAATTCTAATTTTCAATCAAATCAGGCTGACAACGCTATGCCTGCTTCACCCCTCAAAGAAATCCTCACTATCGAGGAAGCTGCCGAATTTCTCAGCGTGTCGAAAAGCTACCTTTACAAGCAGACCAGCGCACAGGCGATTCCCCATTACAAACCAACCGGCAAACGGTGTTACTTCAAACGTAGTGAACTTGAGGCATGGATTCTCGCCGGAAGAATCTCGACAAAATCTGAAATCGCGCAACGGGCGAATGCCTATTGCCTCAAGACCCGGAAGTGATGTGCGGCGAAATTATCTCTTTCAATGCGGAACTGTCGCCTCCAATCTACGGACTTCCGGCAACGATGCAGAGGATTATCCGTGAGGTATCGGTGAAGCGTCAGGCAGCAGTTGACTTCGCACTCGGTCCTGCACTTGGAGCCGCAAGCATTGCTATCGGAAGTCGGATTGTACTCGATGCTTACGGTTATAACAATCGCCTCAATCTATGGATAATGATGATTGGACGCAGTACGGCTAACAAGACTGCGCCGATGAAGGACATCTACGCCCCGTTGTACAAAATCAACAATCGTCTGTTTGATGAATACAGCGAGAAAGTCGAAGCTGCAAAAGCCGAGCGAGTAGCCGGAAACGACAAACCGCTTCCCAAGACCAGTCAAATTCTGATTGAAGATTCCACTCCCGAAGCACGAAATCAGGCTCTGGAGGACAATCCGCACGGACTTCTCAACAGCCGCGAGGAACTGACAGCAACCATCGGCGACATCGGACGATACGGCAGCAGCGGCGAATTGAGCGCATTGTTATCACTTCGAGACTGCACACCGTTCTCCTCCAACCGCAAAGGCGAAGGTCTGAAAGTCATAAAGGCACCGTTTTACTCGTGGGTGAGCGGCATTCAGCCGGGGATGCTGAAACCGACATTCGACAATCCAAAATTTCTGTCGATGGGATTCCTCAACCGATTCCTGGCATTCTATCCCACAGATATGCCGAAACGCACGGCACGGAAATCGGCGGAATCGGTGACTATTAACCCTGTTGTAATGGAGGCTTGGGACAAGCTTATCAGTGACACATATAATAACGTGGCGACATCGACAATAACGGCTTCCGAGTCGGCGATAGATGTATACTGCCGCTTCGTTGAAAATTCTTTTCGGGCAGATGAAGCATCGGCGACTGACTACGAAGCATCCATCTGGGGAAAGTTGAGAATCTATGTTCTCCAACTCGCGGGGATTGCATGTGTGATGAATGCGGTCGAACAAGGAAAGCAACCGTCAGTTATCACTGCGGAGCAGATGAGTTGGGCGGTTGATGTGGCATACTATTCACAGGCATCCCAAATCCGTATGTTGAGGGACATAATTGGTTCGACTAATACAACTTCACAACTCACCAACAAGGAACTGATGCTATTGCTGGAGAGCCGGTTTCCGAATCTGGTAAAGTCAAAGCTTGCAGAAGCAATCGGTGTAGATCCTCGTCAGGTTCGTCGATGGATGAATGAATAACGATGTCCTACGTCCTATGTCCTGCTCAAAATCCTCTCGGTAGGTCGTAGGACATAGGACAGAACCAAATAATTTTATCAGCTCATGAATATTCTTGAAACACCTATAACGGTATTTGACGGCGTTACCTCAACTAATGGTCGTGTCGCATCTCTTGCCGAATTCCTCAATGAAGCGTCGTCGCATAAACTTATCCAAGAAATCCGAATGACGGAGGACAAGGCCGAGCGTACACGACTAAAATCCAGTCTACCGTGCGCAACTATTTCGGCCTTCTGCCCCGGCGGTCGCAAGGTTGAAGATGCTTTCGAGCACACCGGACTTATTTGTATAGACATTGACGGACAGGACAATCCCGGATTTGGTAGCGGTGCTGAATTGAAAGCCGAGGTCTGCAAGGTTTCGGAAGTGGCATACTGTTCACTCTCGGCGAGCGGAAACGGATGCTTCGCCATCTTTCGGTTGTCGCATCCCGAAAATCACCTCGGACACTTCCTGGCACTACAACGACTGTTCAAGTCGCGCCTCGGCATAGTCATAGACGTACAGTGCAAGGATGTAAAACGACTTCGATTCGCCTCTTATGATTCGGAGCCATATATCAACGACAATGCCGAGCCATTCCGAATAATAGATGCGGCAACTAACCCCAAACCTAATCCGACAAAAGCTTCTATGGTAATGGGACAGCGGTCTTGGAATGAAAATCCGGAAGCAACACTTGACAAAGTAGCTCTTCTGACCGAAAAGGTTGTAAGACGAGGAATCGACCTAACCGATGGGTATAGCAACTGGGTTGAAATCGGCATGGCATTGGCGAATCTTGGAGAGGCAGGACGAGAGTTCTTCCATGCCGTCAGTTCCGTTTACCCTTGTTATGATCGGGCAAAAGCCGACACGAAGTTCACGAACCTACTCAGAACGACCCGAAAGGTGACAATCGGAACATTCTTCCACCACTGCGAGGCTTACGGCGTCACTCTCGATGGAAACGATTGACATAACCCAACGCGCTTGCGCGAAAAGAGCCTATTGCCGCATTACCCGGTATCGGGGTAGCCTAATACCCCCTTCCGCCGAAAACGGTGCGAAGAGCTGCCGAATCGGCGAGGTCTGAGCAAGCTCCTGAATGTCGATTTTCGTCCGTGAGAAGCTGTGGATTCGTCCAAATGGCACTCAAAAGATGATTCGCACAAATGATACAGCTCTGGCGTAGGCTTGCCGTATAAAACCCAGCATGGGGAGCCTACTTCCCCCTGCGGGCATTTGAAACAATTTCCGTTGCCGAATACAAGCCTACTGCGAGCATGATTATTATATGGCAATGAGACGGCTATGTTTGCAGGGTTTACTCCAAAGCAGGTTTGCCAATGGCAAGGTTCTCTTATCCGGCTATGGCATTCGGCAAACCAATCTGGTAATGAGCGGTCACGACAGAATCTCAAAAATCAGGAATCTCTATCCAGTTATAAAGGCTATATGGTATGTGGCAGTTCGATGTGAAATTAAGCTATGATAGACCTCGTTTCGTTATCCGAAAAGTCAGACTATAATCTGGAATTATAATAGACACACCGGAACTGGTAGTCTGTATTGGATTTCAAAGGCGAGTTTTGACTGCGACGATATTATGGACTGGCGACAATAATAATTGTTGAGAGCAATCAAACTATGTGGTTGCCTCATTCAATTCAAATCCGATATGACATCACCTAATTTTTTACCGAGTTTTCGAGTGATGCATAGTTTGGCATCGAACTAAGAATGTTGCCATATCTAAATACGAAAAGCTATTCCAGTCGATAAAATATCTTGCAAAAAAATTGCGTCGTTTCTTTCTTTTCGTGACCTATTTTTGCAGTACACTTTCGCATTGAGTACACTTTTAGTACACTTCGGAAATAAGAAACCCCTTAAAAATCTGTCGATTATCAAGGGGTTGGGGTGCCCAGAACAGGACTCGAACCTGCACGCCTCGCAGCACTCGCACCTGAAACGAGCGCGTCTACCATTCCGCCACCTGGGCATCGGTGTTTCGTTTTTTGGTAGGGCAAATTTACGGAGTTTTTGGGGGATATGCAATAGGCTGGCGGATTTTTTCGCCTTTGAGGCTCAAAAAATGTGCTGGGTGCGCCCTGACATCAGCGTCAGAGCGCACCCGGGGAGTTTTCAGTATGTTTGTCTTAACCTAAGGAAGCTATCACGTAGGGCTGTGGGCAATGATTTGCGCTACCCTGTTTGTAGGGACGCGGCGTGACGGCTCCTCTCCTGAGACGTTGACGCGGCACGCCGCGTCCCTACGTTCATGTGATTACCACGTGTGGGTCATGGGGCGACGTTGATGACTGCGGTGGTGTAGCAGACCGAGTCGCGCGGGGTGGTGATGCGGATGTTGCCGCCGAGGGTGGTCTCGGGGTTGGCGATGATCTGGTTGTCCCAGTCGCCCTTGGTGAACTTGAAGCAGGCAGGGAGGCGCAGCTTGAGGTCTATGGCGCGGACACTGTCACTGACGGCGTTCATCTTGACAGCCGACGGCTGCCAGGAGCCGAGAGCAGCCTGATTGCCGGTGATATAGACATCGCTGCCGGCAAGATCGGCTCCGCGAAGCTCGATGTGCACGGGGTGCTCCTCCTCCCCTAACCAGTTGTCGCGCTCAGCCATAAAGGCAAAGTAGTGCTTAAGGGCATCCTGTATCGCCGGGAATCGGACGCGGTTATGGGTGTAATCGGGAAATTCGGCTGTGATTATGCGGCAATTTCCTGCCGCAGGGGCTATGGAGTCGGCATGGTTCTTGACACGATACCACGAGTCGCCCCAGCTGGTGTCATTGTCCCATACCCATGTCTTGGGCTCGTTGCCCATCGAGAGGTACACGAAACGCGGCTCTGCCCGTTTGACAAAATCATAATTGATGAAATCATTGGTTGGACGGAAATCATCATACTCACAGTTGGGCGACATGGCGATTATGTCATCAAACAGCTCGTCGTTGAGCATGGCATCCATCACAAACGATGCACTCAGCGAGTGACCCACAGCGAGCGAATGACCGTTGGCACGGTAATTCTGCTTGAGATACGGCATCAGTTCTTCGCGCAGAAACGCCTTCAAATCCTCAGAATGACCGAAATAACGGTCTTCGCGGAATAGTCCGCGTCCCACTTCCTTGACTGGCTTCGGAGTGTAATCGCTGTTACGTGCATATCCGATTTCGGGGAGATGCGGCGAACAGATACCCACCACGATGTAAGGGCGGATGTTCTCGTCAAATTGCTGCAACTCGTAATGGGCAAGCACGGTGATGAAGTCAAACGTGCTGCGCCACTGCGCATCAAACACGTAGATGACATCGTAGTCGGTCATCGTCTCCTCGTCAAAATTAGCCGGGGTGTAGATAAGCACCGTGCGTTTGTGCTGGAAGTGTTTCGATGGCATGTCTATGCGCCCCATCCGCGCTATCTGCTGACCGCAGACAGCCGTCACGCCAAAGAGCGACAGAACAAGCGAAATGATAATGTGACGTTTCATGGATAATCTGATGTTAGATTAGAGAGGAGTCAGGAGGATAATGTCATTTGAAAGCCTCGGGAGTGCCTTGGATAAACAGCTCAAAACGCGGATTATCAAAACGCTGCGTCACTCCGATGTTGATAAACGTGCCATTATTAGGCACTTGGAACACACGTTCATGTCTGTTTTCATTGTGAGTCTCAGTGAAATTGGAGGCACGTGCGGCATCCTTCTCGATAAGCCCTTCGATCTTCTTGACGAGCGCGGGGTTTTCCTCGCGGATTTCGATTTCGCGGAAATAGTTGCCTTTGCTCTTCACCGTAGTGATTGATATCCCCTTCTTGCCGTTGTAGGAGCCGTCAAAAAGTGACTCAAGAGCAAGCTGAGGGGGCTTGGCATACGCTATAATAGCGCATACGAGCATGCTGAGTGTTAAGATTGACTTTTTCATATTCTAATCACATATATTGTTGTTGATATTTCTGGTGTAGACGCTGTATCTCAGCCATTTTCTGCTGCTGGTCGCGACGAAGTTCCGCCGACCGCTCGAGCATCGCATTTGCCTTGTTGATGTCGGCTCGGATGATTGCCTCAGCCTGAGCCCGGTCATCAATGCGGTTGCCATCGACATAGACCATGTATGTAGCGTCCGTCTGTTTATTTGACGTGCTGAGATACATAAAAGTTGCAGCCGAAGCCAGCAGTATGAAAAGCGATGCAGCGATATTTACCACACTCCATCGCTGCCACCACCTGCGGCTGACGGCGACCAGCGATGCCGAACGTACCGCGTCTGCCGACATACGCAGTTCGAAATCCATCATGCCACGCACCTCATCAATCAGCGGAGAGTGGACATCCTCTTCCAGCAGCACGAGATGCAATTCCTGTTCTTGCAGCCTCGTCAACCGGCAATCAAGATAGAGTTGGCAAAACTCCTCCAGTTCCGCGACTGACAGTCGGTCGTTGGTATTGTTGTCGTTCATCTGCATTCTCTTTTATTGTAAAGTTCACGAATTTTCTTACGCGCACGGTGCATGTTCATCCTGACAGCATCGATCGTCTGACCAGTGCGGAGGGCTATCTCCTCATAACCCATGTCGCCGAATGTCGCCATATCAAACACCTCTCGCTGAGCCTGCGGGAGCGAAGCATACAGTTCGCCTTTGATGCGGTCAAACTCATCGGGCTGTTGCGCCTCGCAGGGGCTGTCGGGCAGCATGTCGGTACCGACGAAATCATGGCGGCGGCGCAGACGGTCGATGCACTCGTTGCGGAGCACTGCCACAAGCCTGTGGTGCGCCTCATCTGCCGACTCAGGATGGGATGCCGACTGCCAGAGCTTGATGTACGACTCTTGCATAGCGTCCTGTGCCTCATCACCGTCTCTGAGTATGCCAAGAGCAACGCGGTGGAGCCGAGATGTCAATGATACGTATGCCGATGTCAGAAAATCCGTTTTCATGTCTCTGCCCTATATACGCATTTACCCCGCAAAACATAACAAAGATAACGAAATTTTTTTCACATCAGGAATTTACCAGCCATGTAGGGACATGCCGTGGCATGTCCGAATCCCATACGAATCCAATCAATGCTGTCCCCTTGTGTTGCGGACATGCCACGGCATGTCCCTACAAGAATATTCAACCATCGCATTCGCTGACGTGGCTCTTGACATTATCACTTTGACGCGATGCACGGCGCGCCAGGCGCTTCTGATGTTTTTGAAGCCTTCTGGCCATGGCGGCTTCGCGTCTTTCAGCTCGTTTCAGCTCGCGGCTCATGGGATTAGACGTCCCCACAGTCATTGCAGACTCCCCTGCCCCGCTCTGCTCCTTTGCTTCACGGCGGCGCAAAGCTGCCGCGCGGGCACGACGCGACCGCTCCAACGCCTTGTCAATCTGAGGCTGGAGTAGCGTGAACATCACCGTCTCCGTATCAGACAAATCCGCTATGACTTTACCATGGTCTATATAAACATCAATACAATGATGTATAAAGAAATCCACATCAACATCGTCGCTGAACTCAGACGCACTACGTATCAGCGAGCACAGCGACTCATAAAATTTGCGCGACACAGGGCGCGTCCACTTAACTCTCCGCCTTGGCGGCGCGACATTAGATCTTTCCATAAGTGACATAATTTTGTGATATGTCACAAAATTATCACCGCCACCCACACACGCCATGCGAAAACATCAGCACACCATATATACAAAAAGAATGAGTAACGAAAGCCGAAGCTTGTCAATTACTCATTCTCCTCTCTCCTCTGCGGTATGGACGGGACTCGAACCCGCGACCCCCTGCGTGACAGGCAGGTATTCTAACCAGCTGAACTACCACACCATTTTGGGATTTATGTCGGTCTTCAATCATAATGATTTTCCGACCTGTTTTGTTCAGGCTTCCTTGCGGAAGTTATCTGAATCTTTGTTTTAATGTTCTCTTTGCAAGCGGTGTTGTTATTTCCTTTTTGCACTGCAAAGGTAAGAGCTTTTTCTGGACCGTGCAAATTTCCGTTGATATTTTAACTAATTTTTACACTATAATATTTTGCAAAATCGCTGCCACAAGGGTCTGTAGAGGCTATAAACATCCTATATATTATTATATATCAACCCTTTATTTTGGCATTATGCTTATTGATGTAGGGACATGCCGTGGCATGTCCGCTTTCAGCAGCAATCGCAAATGCAAAGCCTGATGGGCGGACATGCCATGGCATGTCCCTACATCTTACGATTCATCTTACATAACCAACCAAAGATTGACCAGTAGTAGGCATCTCCCTACAAATTGAGGAAATTCCTGTTTTGCGACACGCTCTCTCAGTTGATGGTCTCGTCCAGGTAGTCGCGGCTGGATGGGGACGACTTGGGACGGCGGGATGATTGAGAGCCGGATTTTCCACGAGGCTTGGATTTTACGGAAGTGGTGTCGCGAGGAGCTTTTTGCGAAGCTTTAGGGAGAGCTTCCGCCGGAGCCTCTGGCAATGTTTCTATCACTTCCGGCTCTATCTGTTCGTCTCGAGACATGACCGAGACCAACCTGACCGTCAGGAACACCAGCAGGGCTGCTGCAAGCAGGAGCAGCCCTGTGCGCTCAGCCGATGTAAGCTTTTTCATGTCCTATGGGTTATTTGAACAGGTTTGAGCAAAGGATTATGCCTATAAGCACCGGGGCTATCCAGCGGATCACGAAAAGGAAAAACGGACCGAGATTGCTGCGCATCGAGCCACGGTTGGTCAGTTCGTCAATCAGCAGACCTTTCGGGGCAAACCAACCCATGTATATACATGTAGCCATCGCGCCTATGGTAAGCATGTATTCAGATGTCAGATTGTCAAGAAAATCAAAGATATTGCGCCCTAAAATATGGATATGGCTTAAAGACCCCATACTCAACGAGCATATGCTACTGAACAGGAACAGCGGCATGAGCACGACGAAACAGGCATTGCGACGACGCATCTTGAACCTGTCACACAGAAACTTGACCGACACCTCGGCTATGGAGATGATAGAGGTCAGAGTTGCAACGAGCAGCAACAGGAAGAAAAGTGCCGACCATATCTGCGTGCCCGGCATATGGTTGAACACCTGAGGCAGAGTAACAAATACGAGCGTAGCACCCTGGAACGATTCGCCCTCAAGTCCGAAGCTGAGCACAGCCGGGAAGATGATAATGCCCATCAGCACAGCCACCAGCAGGTCGAGTATCGATACGATGAATGCTGTGCGGGTCAGATTCGCGCGCTTGGGAAAATATGATGCGTATGTGATCAGAATGCCCATGCCGAGACTCAGCGAGAAGAATGCCTGCCCCAATGCACTCAGCACCATAGGCATGGAAATCTTGCTGAAATCCGGTTTGAAAAAGAACTCCACACCTTTCTGCGCTTCGGGCAGCGTCAGCGACACAATGCAGAAAGCAAGCAATAGAGTGAAAAGCACAGGCATGAGCACATTGCTCACACGCTCGATACCCTTCTGGACGCCTCCGAGCAGCACCGCCAGCGTCAACCCTATCATCAGATAGGTATTGACGAGAGGATTCCAGTCATCGGCGATAAATTCGTTCATGTGAGCCGTAAACATCCCCTTGACATCTGTCACTCCAGCCACAGGCTGATACAGGTGCCCCGTGATAGACTGGATCATGTATTCAAGCGTCCATCCGCCAACCACCGTATAGAAACACAATATAAGATAGCTCGCCAGTATGACAAGATATCCCACAGCCTGCCACCACTTGCGGGCACCGAGCTTCACAAAGCTGCCGGCGGCATCGCTGCCCCCTCCCCTGCCAAGTGCAAACTCGCTGAGCATCACTGGTATCCCAAGAATAAAAACGCACAGGACGTATACGAGCAGAAACGACGAGCCGCCGTTTGCCTGAACCTCAGCCGGGAAACGCCATATGTTTCCGAGGCCTACAGCCGAACCTACCGTGGCTGCAACAAGACCTATTTTTGACGAAAATTGTACCTTCTTTGCCATTCTTTCACAAGATGAATCACAAGATAAATAATAAAAATGTCTGCAAAATTAGTTATTTTTGCAACAACAAACAATTATGCGTCAATTTCACAGCCAGACAATCCAACTTCTTACGATATGAAGCCTATGCGTCTGCTTTATAATATACCCCCATGGCTGATCACTATCAGCGTAACTATAATAATCACACTGCTGTTGTTGCTGCCGCAACCGCTGCCCGATGACATGTATCAGATACAGTGGTTTGACGGAGCTGACAAGGTGGTGCACGGCATGATGTTCGCGGCTCTCGGGGGCGCCATCACGATTGACTGCCGCCTGTCAAAAGTCCGCACACATATCGTCATGATGATCGCCATAGCCACATTAGCCGCAGCAGCCTACGGAGGCATAATGGAACTGGCACAGGACTGGCTCGGCATGGGGCGCGAAGGGTCATGGGGAGACTTTGCAGCCGATGCCATCGGAGCCGCTGCCGGAGCGACACTGATGGGCTGCGTCAGGATTTAGCAACCAAACAACGCCCCAATACGTTGACATCTAAACACAAATACAACCAATGTTACAATTCATAACTGCACAATCAGACAGATACACCCTCCTGCAGGAGGTAGAGATGGTAATCGCCGGCGGATGCCGATGGATAGAGCTGCGGATGGATCACATCCCTGCCGACGAGCGCAAAGCAGCCATGAGGGCTGCCGCCGAGGAAATCAAATCGGCATGCAAAGAGTCTGACGCATTTCTCATAATCAACGGCGACGTGGAACTTGCCATAGAGGCAGAGTGCCACGGCGTGCATCTCAACCGTGGAGACATGTCACCGATAGAGGCTCGCGAAAAGATGGGGCCAGCGGCTGTCATAGGCGTGACAGTAGACAGTGCCGAGGAAATCATCGCACTGAAAAACAAAGACATAGACTATGTGACGCTTGACACCGACAACATCGATGACATAAGATCCATCATCGCCACCGTACGCCAAGCCGGGGTAAAAATGCCCATCGTGGCTGCCGGAAATGTGACTGTCGAGACTGTACCCACACTTATGGATGCTGGAGTCAGCGGCGTGGCTGCATCACGCAGCATCCTTGAAGCCACGGATCCCGCAGATTATACGCGGCAACTGCTATCAGAGTGCCGATGAGATAGCCTCAAAACTCTGCTCCATCACAGTCGGCAGGTCGTGCCCCTCGGCGGATGCGATTATCGGCTCGTGTACTGTCAGCGTGATAGTGCCCCAATGCGGCAGTTTCTTGAATCTGGGCATCACATCATATGCGCCGTCAATGGTGACAGGCACCACTGGCAGATTGAACTCCATTGCCAGGCGGTATGCGCCCTTCTTGAAGCGGCGTATCTTGCCGGTATGGGTACGTGCGCCCTCGGGGAACACAACTATAGACATGCCACCTGCCAGACGCTTCTCTGCCTCCTCCATGGTGTGGCGAGTGGCGCTCGGCGAAGAATTGTCTACATATATCTGCCCCGACTTCTCGCACGAATAGCCTATCAGCGGTATCTTGCGCAGACTCTGCTTCATCATCCAGCGGAAATTGTGCCCAAGATAACCATAGACCGTGAATATGTCATATGCGCTCTGGTGGTTGGCAACAAATACATAAGACGTATTGCGGTCAAGCGTACCCACATGACGCACTTTGACCCTGACAAGGGTCAACGCCAGCACTATGCGTGACCACAGAATTTCGGGATAGTATCCCCACCATCTGCCTCCGCCAAAAGCGCACCCGACAATCGTGGTCAATGCAGTCAGCACAGTGACCACGAGGCAGATAGGCATCATTATGCAAAACAGGTATATTCTATACAGTATCAGCATGGTATGATCATATTGCAAGTTAGAATTAATCAGCGGTTATGAAACTCACGCATAGCTATCTGCTGAGGCGTTTTCTTCTTGACTGACGGACGCAGAGGCTTACGGCTGCCTTTCTCGGTATCAACCCTGACCCCTTCCCCCTCTACTATATCCTGTATGGTATCGGAGAGTATGGTGACGCGTGAGTCCTTGCTCAGCATCTTATGGACACGCGTGATGGTCTCGTTGTGCATGCGGACACATCCGTGGCTCGAACGTCCGGGCACCGAGAACGGAGCATTGGTCCCATGGATGCCTATGCCGAAGAACGGAGCGGTATAGAGATGCACGAAAAACGGGCCATACGCCTTCTGACCGGTATCCTTATATGTCCAGTCGGTAGAGTTATATACGCCGATGATCTCAAATGTACCCTCTGGAGTCTTGCAGTCATCCTTCTTGCGTTTCTGTCCGCGGTTACGTGACGAACATACCGGGAAGCTCCCTACCTCATCACCGAGCCGGGTCACAAGCGACAGCCGGCGCTTGCTTTTGTTGATGACCACATCCAGAGGCATAGGCATGAATCCCGGAGGATAGGCATATTCATCGTCAAGCAGTTGGTATACAGACTTGTCGAGCTTCGGTAACTTTACAGGTTCGGTCTCCTTATAGGCAGCCACGACATCATAAAGCTCAGGGACAAACGGCACCTGCGAGGATACTACCGGCACCCCCACCATCAGACACAACACCGTGACAACAATCGGTCTACATAGCTTAAGCCGCGCTGCCATCATATGCGGCAAAAAACAGATAGGCATTGACAAATCAAAATAAAGAATTACGCAGCAACAAAGTTACTCAATTTTTTTGTCTTCTCATGTTTCATTACTAATGTAAAACTGGTTTTCTCCATCTACTATGTACTCTATACCTACCATATTAATTGGCTAAATCATTATATTTGCATTTACTAAAACAAAACCCGATAGCTTGATTTCTCAGGGGCTACCGGGGATCAACACTACAAATATAGTGCTAATTTTCAATTAAAACAAACATCACGACAATAATATTCAAGAAACAATGAATTTTTCTGAATTGGAACGAATTGTGTCTGAAAATAGACTACATCGCTATCTGATGGCTTGTGGCGGAGACCGGGCGAGAGCAATAATTCTATATCGTCGAAACATACAAGCCTCGCTTGAAATGTTTGCCGTCGTAGGAGCTTTTGAAGTCGCGTTACGTAATTCCATTGATAACGTCATGACAATCAGCTTTGGAACCGACTGGTTACGCGATGCGATTCTTCCAGGGGGCATTTTCGACAACCCACAATGTAGGGATCATGCACGGATTATCCGTGCGGTATATGACAAACTAAACCGTCATGGAAACTACACACATACCCATCTACTCTCAAAAATGGAGTTCGGTATTTGGAAATACATGTTTTCAAGCCCTCAGTTTCGAGCAACAGGCCGCATTCTTCTTAAAGTTTTTCCGAATAAGCCTACATCTTCGCCTAATGCTCAATATAATAATACGTACATATTTAACGAACTTGACCACCTGAACTCTTTGCGAAATCGCATTGCACACCATGAGCCGATATGCTTTCCGACAGGCTTTGCCATTATCACTACTTCATACATTGAATATATCCATGAGAAAATAATCACCTTATTTCAATGGCTTGGTATTGATACGAGTCATTATCTTTATGGGCTTGACCACGTAAAGCATGTCTGCAATAAAATCAATCAATTGAAGTCATGACCATTTTATGCAAATTACCTATTAAACACCATAGGGAAAATACATACTATAACTACACTGTACAATGTCAGGCGAGGTTGACGACGGTGATGCCGGCGCCGCCGAAACGGACGTCTTCGTCGTGGTAGGAGGCTACGCCACGGACTGTGGCGAGATAGTCGCGGATGCACTGGCGGAGGGCTCCCGTGCCTGTACCGTGGAGTATGCGGACGCGCTGGGCGCTGAATTGGATGGCATCGTCGATGAAATAGGTGACTGCCTGCAATGCCTCATCAGCTCTCATGCCACGCACGTCTATCTCCTGTTTGAAGTCAAGCTGACGGCTGCGGAGGTTGTCGGTGGTAGAGGCACTGATGAAAGATGCTTTGCCCGCTCCTGACTGCACCTTGGCTATGGTGGGGCGCAGACGAGAGACATCTACGGTGGTCTTGAGCATTCCGAATGCCACCAGAGCCTGAGTGCCCTGAATCTGGAGCACCTTGCCCACTGTTGTGGAGCCGTCAAGACGGACATTGTCGCCCTCATGCACCTCTTCCCTCTTGACTGGAGCGACTGGAGCGGAAGGTTTTTTCTTGGACTTCTTAGGGGCTTTGCGCAGGGCAGCATTGGAGCTTGACGGCATGGACTCGTCGCGGCTCAGCGAGAGCTTTTCATCGGCGAGACGGCGGCGTGCTGCCATAGTTGCCTCCTTGTCAGCCTGTGCCTTGCGGATATCATGGATGGCACGCTCAATAGCGGCGTTGCTACCTTGCAATATCTCCGAAGCCTGGTGGCGTGCTTCATCAAGTATGACACGCCGCTGCTGGCGCAGGTTGGCCGCCTCCTCCTCATACCGTTCAAGAGTCGCTTCAAGTTTCTTCTCCTTAGCCTTGATGGATGTGCGTTTGTTTTCCCAGTAGCGTTTGTCGCGGGCTATGTCAAGCAGGTATTTATCGACATCGATATAGTCGCTGCCAACAATCTGCTCTGCCTCGGAGATGATCGAAGCCGGGAGACCTATTTTTCGGGCGATTTCCATAGCGAAAGAACTGCCAGCATTACCGATAGAGAGGGTAAATGTTGGTTGCATCAGGTGGCGGTCATAGAGCATAGAGCCATTAATCAGTCCTTCGGTGTCCTCGGCAAAATGCTTGATATTCTGATAATGGGTGGTGACGATGCCCCACATTTTCTTGTCATTAAAGGCATGGAGTGTAGCCTGAGCTATCGCGCCTCCCATCGTGGGGTCGGTGCCGCTGCCCATCTCGTCAATCAGCACAAGCGAAGTGGGCTTGCCTGAGTTGACAAGTGTCTTCATGCTCCGCAGATGCGACGAATATGTGCTGAGGTCATTCTCTATCGACTGGTCATCGCCGATATCGACCATGATGTCGTCAAATATACCGGCATGGCTATTGTCATAGAGTGGCGGCAGCATGCCGCACTGTATCATGTATTGCAGACAACCGACAGTCTTGAGCACCACCGACTTGCCTCCGGCATTGGGTCCGGAGATGATAAGCAGCCGGTCACGTTCGTTGAGATTGATGTCAAGCGGCACTATCTGGCGCCCTTGTCGTGCAAGGGATTGAAGCAGCACTGGATGACAGGCATGAAACCAGTCAAGATACGGACCTCGGTGTAGAGTAGGCATCATGCCTTCCACTTCCCTGGCATACAGGGCTTTGGCATGTATGAAGTCTAATTCGGCAGCGATGTCGAGGGCAGCGAGCATATCATCTATGTGCGGACGGAGCAGGTCAGCGGTCATGACAAGGATGCGGTTGATCTCGCGCCGCTCGTCATTCTGGAGTTCGCGGATATTGTTGTTCGCCTCTACCACTTGCGACGGTTCTATGAAGACGGTCTTACCGGTAGCACTCTCGTCATGGATGATACCAGGCACACGCCTCTTGTTCATCGGAGCGACAGGGATTACCAACCGTCCGTCACGCATAGCCGGAGTAACATCGGAGTCAAGCACTCCTTCCTGCACCGCCTGTGATATGACACGCCGCATGATGTTTGCCATAGAAGCCTGAAGACGCTGGAGGCGATGGCGTATGTCGGCAAGCTCGGGCGAGGCATTGTCAAGTATGTTGCCGTAACGGTCCATGATGCGGTTGATGGCAGCAACGCACTGAGGCAAAGGCATGAGGGATGCTGTGACCTGCTGCAATGCCGGAATCTGCGACTCGCCATCCTCATCGCGGTGGCGTGACATGAAATCCACAATCTCACCGACAGCTCCAAGCGACCGCCCAACGCTCAGCAATTCGGCAGCGGGCAGCCATGTACCGGGCACACGTAGCGACTTGATCTGGCGCGTGACATCACGCACATCGTCAAGTGGCATGTCATCGCCTGCGGCAATCAAACCTGCCATCTCGTGCACCTGTGTCAAGGATTGCGAAACGACATCGTAATCGGCTGAAAAACGCATATCGTCAAGCAGACGCTCTCCGAGCGAGGAGACGCAAAGCTCACGCACGTCACGGCGCACATGGTCGAAACCTATCTTGTGTTCGAAAGTGTCAGGAAAAATCATAGATACAAATTTACGATTTTGTAGCTGTTTTTCAACAAATTTTGACATGCGTGTGTTTTAATGATACATAACGGACGTGACAAAATAAGCGCAGGCTTAAAACCTATGCTTAATTCCCATAAGATAATTCAACTTTTTAATTCTACACAATTATGAAACCTCTCAATCTTCGTTTACAGAGTACCCGCGCATGGTGGGTAGTCCTTTTAGTCGGAATTTTGATGGTAATATGCGGTTTCGCCTACTGGTTCTGGCCAGCAGCAGGTTACGCTATCGCCTCACAGATATTCGGATGGCTGCTTATTCTCGTAGGCATCGTGCAGTTGCTTGTAGCCGCGTCCAATGACCACCCGAAGTCGTGGGGATGGTGGATAGCCGGAGGCATGATAGACATGTTCATCGGCTTTATGATGGTCCGCAGCATCATACTGTCTGAGATTATTTTCCCCTATTTCTTAGCTCTGATATTTATATTCTGGGGCATAAGTGCAGTCTGCGGCTCGGTCAGCAACCGTACACGCCGCTACTGGTGGCTCTATCTGGTCAATGGCATATTGCTGATGCTCATCGGATTCCTCTTCATTGAAGCAGGCTGGACCCAGGACATGTGGATGACAAGCTTCATCACCTCTCTGGCGTTCATCTACTGGGGTTTCACCCTCGCTATCGCCAGCTATGACCTCCGTCCAGCAGCCGGACGCGACAACAACTGACCGTCAATAGGGATTTAACCAGACAAACATACACCAAACATGTCCGGCAACCGAGCTTATAAACGAGGGCGATTGTACCTCAAAGCCGGTTGCCGGACTGTTTTTTAAGTCTGATGAAGGAGATTATCGGAGTTTTTAATTATATTTGTATTTCGGGAGTTAAACTATGGACTCCCTGAGCGGTCTAATCTGAAAACAACAATCATGATCAAGACCAATCACCCACTCTCTCTGTCAATATTTAATGATAATATAAGTATGAAAACTCTGAAAGTATTGTTTCTTATGGCGGTTGCCAGTATGACATCGTCGCTCACGAGCCATGCTCAGAGCTACGATGACGACATATACTATACCGAGCCGTCAAAAAAAGAGGCATCAAAAGCATCAAAGCCCAAGGCTGCGGCTGTAAGCAGCAATGGGTATGGAGTCACAACCGTATATGACTATCCCGCTGCCGACACATACACCGTGTTGCCCTCACAGGGTGGCGCGATAATGGATGTCGATGCCTATAACCGCCGCGGTTTTTTCGCCACTGACACCATTTCGGTCAACGACCTGCCACAATACGAACGCATAGCATCGCAGTACTATTATCCCGACGCCGCTACTGTGAACATAGACGGTTCTGGCAGCACTATCTACACCTCAGGCGATGTCAATGTAGTCAACGCTACCCCATCTGTAAGCTACGTTTACGGCAATCCGTACTATAACACATGGTATGGCTACAACTACTACAGTCCGTGGTATACCCCAGGTTGGTATGACCCATGGTACAGACCGGGCTGGTCAATCAGCTGGGGATGGAACAACTACTGGGGACCCTCATGGTCATGGGGATGGAACTATCCGTGGGGCGGTCCTTCATGGTATCCCGGATGGAGGCCTACTCCTCCACCCTCCCATCGTCCCGGATGGCGCCCCGGACGTCCGAGCCCTGGACGTAATGACCTGCGCCCCGGCAGACTGCCAAATCCGGGTACCAGCCCTGGCCGTCGCCCGGCATATGGCACATCTTCGCCAGGCAGGGGCACATACACTCCTTCTAATGGGACATCCTCGCCTGGACGCGGAAGCTACACACCCTCAAATGGCACTTCGTCACCCGGACGCGGAAGCTATACACCCTCCAACGGGTCTTCTTCTCCTGGCAGAGGCAGCTACACCCCCTCCAACAACAGAGGTACATCATCGCCCGGTCGCGGCAGCTACTCACCCTCCTCTCCCGGACGCGGTGGCAGCTCCATAGGGCGAGGCTCGTCAGGCGGCGGACGCAGCTCGGGAGGATACTCCGGCGGAGCCAGAGGACGCCACTGATACACAGCGGCATCTGCAAAACCAACTGATAACATATTCCATCTAAAATAATATGTCAGGTGTTTCCTGAATCCTAATCATGAAAATATCAAGATTGACACTGCTCGCCTCGGCGATATTGCCTCTGGCAGCCATGGGACAGTCTGCAGTCGACGGATTGCAGATGAACCGCAATGACCTTCGTGGCACAGCCCGCTTCATGTCGATGGGCGGAGCATTCACCGCTCTCGGCGGCGACCTCTCCACTCTCACTCAGAATCCTGGCGGCATAGGCATCTACCGCTCCAACGAAGTGGGTGTCACCATGGATATCGACATCATGTCAAGCAAGTCCGAGACTCAGGGCTATAAAATGTCAAACGACATGACCAAAGTCTACTGCCCTAACTTCGGTTACATCGGCACATGGCGCACAGGCAATGAAGTCATGCCGTTTTTCAACTGGGGCGTATCATACGGACGTGCCCGCAGCCTTGACCGCCGTTATCAGGGATATGTAGACCAGCTCAGCGGGTCTCTGACAAACCATATGGCTACCTACCTGACAGGACAAGGATTCACATCCGAAGAATTGTCATCAGGCAGCGCAGCTCACAACCCGTATGATTACGACTATTCATGGTTAGGTGTGCTGCTGTTTAACGGCGGAGAAATCAACCCTATATCCAACCGCCCGACAAACAACATGTATCAGGGACTCTATACTCCCGGAAGCTCATCAGCCAATGCAAGCTATTTCGTGGAGGAAAAGGGATACATCGATGAATACTCCATCAATTTCGGCGGTAATTTCATCAACCAGATCTACTGGGGTCTCGGAATAGGCATCACCGATATAGATTTCAAGCAGTGGACCACCTACGGCGAAGGCATCGACAACGGCATGATGCCCTATGACGACGGCAATTCAATGAAAGTGGCAAACGGCAACGGTGCTTTCGCCCTTGACAGCTACAAGCACATATGGGGCAACGGTGTAAACGTGAAGTTCGGTATGATCTTCAAGCCAATCAATGAGTTCCGCATCGGTTTCGCCGTCCATACCCCGACATGGTACTCGCTCACAGAGAGCACCTACGGCAGCGTAGACGGAAGTTTCGAGGCACAGACCACGGGACCGCTCGGCGCAGTGCAGAAGCATCCCTACAAATTCTCGACATATACCAACAACGGATATGACTCATGGGTCGACTGGGAATACCGTACACCTTGGAGACTGATGCTCGGTTTGGCAGGTGTCATCGGTCAGAAGGCGATTGTCAGTCTGGATTACGAGTACAATCCCTACAATCAGATGCACTTCCAGTCAAACAACGGCATAGACTACACTCTCCAGAACGAAGATGCCAAGAACTATTTCCAGGCATCCAACACGCTGCGCCTGGGTCTGGAGTACCGCGTCACCCCATCGTTCAGTCTGCGAGCCGGCTACAGCTATGTGTCATCACCTGTCAAGGGTGAATCCAAAATCAACGAGCTTAACCACTCGGACCTCTCGATGGCAACAGGAGGCGCATATGACTACAACACCGATGCTTCGTTCACGCTCGACAATGCCACTAACTACATCACTTGCGGTCTCGGATACCGCTATCAGATGTTCTATGTGGATGCAGCGTATGTCTACCGTCACACATCATCTACCTACTATCCGTGGACTGACTCCAAGGAGACATCAAAACTTACTTTTAACGACCATAACATCGTGCTCTCCTGCGGACTGAAATTCTAATATAGCGCAGACAGATGACCAAGCCGCGCAACGACGACAGACAGACTCCCGGTGTCGAGGTTGACCTTGACAACCGGGAGTTTCAGAATGCATGGAATCTTATTGCCCATACCAACCAATCGGTGTTTCTAACCGGCAAGGCTGGTACGGGCAAATCCACGTTTCTGAGATACGTGACTGCCAACACCGACAAGAGCTATGTGGTGCTGGCTCCTACAGGCATCGCGGCAGTAAATGTCGGCGGACAGACACTCCACTCTTTTTTCAAGCTGCCTCTTAAGCCTCTGCTGCCTGACGATGCGGAGTTTGCCCCTAACAGACTTCAGAAGCGCATGAAATATTCCGCCAAATTCGTCAAGCTGCTCAAGGGTCTCGATCTGATCATCATTGACGAAATATCCATGGTCAGAGCCGACATAGTGGATTTTGTCGACAAGCTGCTCCGTCACTATTGCCGTAATCCCCGGGAGCCATTTGCCGGAAAACAGTTGCTGCTGGTCGGTGACCTTTTCCAGCTCGAGCCGGTTGTCACACCCGATATGAAGCTGCTGCTTCACCGATATTATCCCAACGCCTATTTCTTCTCTGCCAATGCCTTTAAGCAGATACCGCTCGTGTCGGTGGAGCTTACCAAAGTCTACCGACAGACTCAGGAAGATTTCATCAACCTGCTTGACAGAGTCAGGATGGGTGTGCCTACCGCCGATGACATAGCCCGTATCAATGCACGTATCTCCACCAACAAATCCGCCGATACACGGCGGAGCAAAGAGATGGTCATGACGCTGGCTACGCGCCGAGATACCGTGGAGGCTATCAATGATGCGCGGCTCAAAGAGATACGCCGCCCTATGCGCACATATGAAGGAGTCATCACCGGTGAATTTCCTGACAACAACCTCCCCACTCCACGCATCCTCCAGCTCAAAGAGGGTGCGCAGATAGTGTTTGTGAAAAACGACTATGACCGCCGTTGGGTCAACGGCACGGTGGGCAAGGTAACCAAATGCCTCCCCGAGCGAATTGAGGTCACGCTCGAAAACGGAACTACTCATGAGGTAGAACAGGACCGGTGGGCAAACATCGTGTATGAATATGACGAAAAGCGCAAGAGTGTCATAGAGAAAGAAATCGGAGCATATGTACAGTACCCTGTCAAACTTGCATGGGCACTCACCATACACAAGAGCCAGGGACTGACATTCAACAATCTCATAATCGACATGGGCTCGGGCGCGTTTTCTTCCGGACAGACCTATGTGGCTCTGAGCCGGTGCCGCTCGCTTGACGGACTGCGGTTGCTGTCGCCGCTCGGAGCAAAAGACATATTCGTCAACCGTGCCATATCCGAATTCTCTCGTACATTTAATGACGAAACGATGCTGCATAACGCCTTGCGGCGCGGTCGTCGTCGCGACAATCTGAAAGCGGCATCCAAGCTGTGGGAACAATGTGAATACACCCTCGCCTATGACAAGATAAAAGAAGTCTTCACCGATGAGCCGGCTTTGCTCGCCAATCCGCTGCTTAACAGATTCATACGCTCCAAAATCCTACGTCAGCAAAAGGAAACACAAGACACCATCAACGCCCTCAACGAGCAACTCGGCGAGAGAGAGGCTCTGCTCGCCACGCTGTCAGACGAATATGTCGAACTCGGATACTACTGCTTAGAAGACGGTCAGGAACTGACCCCAGCCATAGCCAACTTTGACAAAGCCCTACGTCTCACCCCCGATAACGTCAGAGCCATGATAGGCAGAGCCCTCGTGCTGATAGAGCAACGCGAATTCCACGACGCCATGGACACCCTGCTCAAAGCACAATCCATAGCCTCACGCCAAGATAAAGGCTCCCTCGACATCATCGAGAGAGCCATAGATGAAATCAACTGCAAGCTCGAGCAAGACTAAGCCTGCTACCAGATAATACGCTTCACTATTTTATCATCTTTACGGATGACAGTCACAGCTCCTCGTTGGGGTGACGGTATTTTCTGACCTTGGAGATTGTAATATTCCTCCTGTAAGACGGATGGCTCAACACTGTCTCCAGCATATTCCACATCTTCAATGTCAGAGGATTTCATAAAAAACTCCCGCCATCCGTCAGCAGCACGATAATCATCCTCGTTTTCCACATCAAGTGTACCATCAGCATACGTGTCAGGATGGAAACCACCCACACGCGGAGGCTCATAGTAATCGCCACGAAGAGTCACCGCGCGAAGCAACGGACTTGCAGCAAACGACGGTACCGGATCTATACGGTTGCCCAATTGCAGTTTCTGCAACATGGGAGCTTTCACCGCACCACTCTTATCCACAGGCAGACCAGTAAAATCACGTAAGTCCCAGCCAAAAGCATCACCGAGTCTGAGAAATGCTACTTGGTCAAATGACGGCAGCATCTGACGCAGTCCTGCATCATCGACTGTGAAGTCCCTGTCAATGACAAGTCTCTCTATCGTGCATCCGTAAAATGGGGTGTGCATATCGCCGTTCTGAGGATTAGGTGTCACTTCCACTGCCACATCACCCGATGAGAGCCACAGACCTTTGAGGGCAGTGCAGTTCCTGAATGCGTCGGTAGCTATCTTACGCAGGTTGTCAGGCAATTTGAGATACATATCATCTGATTGTTGCCACACTCCGAATCCGTCATCCCAATACCATCCTTCAAGCCTGGAGCAATCACGGAATGCTTCCCACTCTATGTCTACCGGCTTATCGACCGACAGGAATGTAATGTCGGTCAGTCCGCTTCCTTTGAATGCCTGCATGCCTACGGACTCCACACCAGGAATCACACAGTCAAGAGCCTCTAAGGCTTTGCATCCATAAAATGCACTGTAAGGGATGGTCTTGAGATCATTGCCTATTTTAAACCGCTTTAGAGATGCACACCCATAGAATGCGCCGCTACCGACTTCGTCTACATCACCATTATGCTCAAATGCTTCAAGCCGTGCACACTCGGCAAAAGCATTTTCACCTATTTTACGAATGTTTTTGCCGCCTTTGACATACCTCAGATTAGGGCATTTGAAAAAAACCGACTCTGGTATCACCTCGCATTTGCCGGGAAGCACTACGCGCTCTATAGTCCGCTGCGAGTTCTGGACAGCCGCAACATGATTCTCAAAATTCTTCCACGATTCAGGAAACTGCAATGAAACAATTTGACTGCCCGCAAAGGCATCTTTGCCCACCATTGACTCTTTAAGCCACTCGGGTATGTGCATCTCGGTGATGCCAGTTGAGATGAAAGCACCGTCGCCGATGCTTGTGACCGTCTGGGGTAGCTCGAGCCTCGTCCAGCTCTTGCATCCCTCAAAGGCTGACATGCCGATCTTAGTCACCCTGTCAAGACCGAAAGTATTGAGTGACACGCAGTCAGCAAAAGCTCCCGTCCCGATTTCATTGATGCTTCCCTCTCCTTCTATGGTGACACTTTGCAGATTGGCGCATTTAAAGAAACTTTTAGCGGGAATATTAAAATCCTTTTTGCATCTGAAAGTGACCGTCTCGACATTACTGTAGCTGAATGCCGATTCACCCAGATTAGTTGATTCACCCGTGAATATGATAGATTTTATCCCTTTGGTCAGTGACAAGGCATAAGTTTCCACATGCTTAAGTTCACGGGGCGGTATGCATTTTTCCAGACTGCATCGATATAGTGCCCTGTCCTCAATATATGTTATGTTTGACAGGTCAATGTCAGTGAGGCTCGAACAATCATAAAACAACGACGCATCCAGCAACGTCAAATCCTCTGGAAGCACGACCCTGCGGAGGCTTTTACATCCCTCGAATGCCTCTCTACGGACGCTTCTTATGCCTGACAAATCCAACTCCTCGATATTACTACATCCGCTGAACGCACCCTGAAGTATGGTAATGCCCGCCGGAAATGACACTTTCTTAATGTCCTTCCTATTGCGAAAAGCAAATAAGTCAACATACCTCACTCTATAAATTGTACCAGTAGGGGATATCACCTTGTCAGGTATAGTCAATACAGAATCAACACATGTACCTCCATCAACTCGCACGATATTACCCTGTCCAGTATGTGGCTCGGAGACATCAGAATAAACAATACCGTCAACTGTAAAACTTGACTCACCCTTGACTCCAAGAGCCGCCATGAATAAGGTAACAAAAACAGTGAGCAATCTGCTGCATCTGTCTGCTTTGCATGAAATGGATAGATTAGCCATAGATTAAATGATTAGGTTTCATGGCACGAAGTTATGAACAATCCCACCGACACCCCAACTATCAGTACGGAATATCCATCCGTGTATATCATTTGTAGATAGGGTATCAATATCAAGTCTACAGTGAATCATGCTGTCTACATAAATAACATAAGACATCAAGCGCAGCGAGATTAATGTAATCTCGCTGCGCTTGATATAATCTTTATGGAATGACTGGATATTGTCAGCCCACAAGTTCGGTTTACTTCGCTTCGGTAGAAGTCTTGAGGCGACGCTCTTTGATACGAGCCTTCTTGCCTGTGAGACCGCGGAGATAGTAAAGCTTGGCACGACGTACCTTGCCATACTTGTTGATGACGATAGAGTCAATGAATGGAGACTCGATGGGGAAGATACGCTCTACACCGATGTTGTCGCTCATCTTGCGCACGGTGAAACGCTTCTTGCTGCCCTCGCCCGAAATACGGATAACCACACCGCGGTACTGCTGGATACGCTCCTTGTTACCTTCCTTGATGCGGTAAGCCACTGTGATAGTATCACCGGGGCCAAAATCGGGATGCTGCTTGCCGGAAGCATATGCTTCCTCAACGACTTTGATTAAGTCCATAGCTCTTGTTAAGTTGATATAAATTTGACATTAATCGCAATATACGCAGGCTGCGTGTCCTGCCAGAGATTACGAAACCAGCGGCAAAGGTACGAATTTTTCCCCACTTGACAAATAGCCTGCCGAAATATATAACTATTGTAGATATAATAAAAACATCAGGATCTGAAAATACGTAGGGACATGCCGTGGCATGTCCGCATCCCAGCCGTGCATAATTATTAGACTCATAAGATTTATAAGTCTTATGAGATTTATAAGACCTACAAGCCCTGCGGGGCGTGTGCAAAAAAAAGAGCGCCCCGGGGAGCTGTCGCTCTCCGGGGCGCGTGGAGGGGGCGGT
>ERZ894194.280-NODE-280-length-43016-cov-22.575010_pt1 | contig 43016 bp, 36 predicted proteins | sample MGYA00380283_ERZ894194 | MGnify/ENA primary metagenome ERZ894194 (study PRJEB32331, sample SAMN06328448) | human gut metagenome | biome: human gut microbiome; feature: stool | host: Homo sapiens | collected 2013-02-13 ... | reverse complement strand
CTCCCCCACCTCACCGCCACCCTCCTCCCACAGTGGCAATGGCTCACCCACCCCGCCGCCATCCTCCCCCAGCAGCTCCTCGCCGCCTCCACCGTCTACCTCTCCCTCAACACCCTCCTCGGCAGCCAGATCCAGCGCCAAGCCCTAACCTACCTCCACCCCCACAAATAGATGCAATAACACATTGTATATGAGCATATTACCCCCCCCCATTTCAAAATCTATCGCTTTCCTCATTGATCTCATTAAAAATCCACGCTCATTTTTTATCTCATTAAGATATGTCCCTTTCCGGCAGGCCCTAAAGATACCTATCAAAGTAGCCCATGGATTCAAATTCAAAGATTTAGGAGGCAAGATTATATTTGACACGCCTTTTATCCACAAAGACATGCTACAATTAGGATATTTCGGCTCAACCGGACACCTTGAAGCAAAAGGAGCCATATATCTTTTCAAAGGGTCTACGCTGGTCCTCAAGGGGTGTGCATTCGTAAGCCAAGGGTCTCTCATAAGATTAGGGGAAAACTCGACACTTGAATTCGGAAACAACTTTTGGTGTAACAACTACGGCAAGTTCTTAGTATACACTGGCACACGACTGATATTCCATCCAGGCGTGCTGGTAGGCCTGAATGTAGAATTTGGAACGGCAGATGGTCATAGCATATACATAAACTCTGTCAAATCCAATGCCCCTGCCGATGTCAGCATCGGTGAACATGTATGGATCGGCTCCTGCGCCACCATTTCAAAAGGCGTGAGCATAGCTTCAGGATGTGTCATCGCCCGCTCTTCCCTGGTAACCAAAAGCTTCCTCACACCTGATTGCATACTCGGAGGCATACCTGCGAAAACATTGCGTACAGACATCCGATGGGAAGTCTGATCATCGGAAACATTCAATATTCACTATCACATGTTGATTTTGCCAATCTCTCTTTTTTTCGTATTTTTGCATGGGGAATAATCCCCAGATGAATACACCATTTCCGCTCCGACACACCCCCCTGTAAACCAGATGATTACCCCCCCCCATTGCATTTCCGCTGCTCCACATGACACCAAATCTGACCGGTCAGCTCCTATAAAGCTGAGCATAGGTATTCCCACATTCAACCGTAACGCACATATTGGCAGGACTTTACGCTCCGTCCTCGCTCAAATCGGTCCATATAAGGATGTGATAGAAATCATCGTCAGCGACAACCATTCCGATAATCCTGTCGAAGGGATTGTCAGATCATTATCCGATGAATTCGGCATATCCGTCCGATACATATACCAGCCTGAAAATTTGGGACTCGAGCCCAATTTCCAATACCTAATAGACAATTCTTCGGGAGAATACATTCATCTGGTCGGAGACGATGACCTTCTCGCTCCGTTTTTCTACGCTACTTTCATGCCCTACATCATGCAGGGTGGCTATGGAATAATGATATGCGACTCTTTGGATGCCGATGCCGATATGCATTCCCTTACACATGACGGCGGCATGGAATTCAGGGACATGCTGATGATCCGCCCTTTCAGCGAACACATAATGCATGTCATGGCCAAAGGGGGGCTTATAACAAACTGCATCATAAGCCGCAAAGCATGGGAGGCAGGAGACGGACGAGATTATTCACCATATTTTCTCTACCAGACCTTCGCCCGTGAACTATTCGGGGCCCTGAAACTCAACCTACCGTGCATATATAGCGGATTTCCGCTGGTAATCCAACGAGGAGGACGGCAGCATACATTTATCGGCGAGTTCTTTGATTCCATTGTACTCGGACGCCTTAACCTTTTCTATGATCTGGATAAGGCAGGCATCCCAGGACTATATCAAAACGTAGTCACCCGCTACTTCGGAACATTCCCATATCCCCCAGAATTTGCAGAGATGGGGGGCAACCGTGCTCATTATTGCAAGACGTACCCACAATACCTCAGACATTTTACAGGGCACAAAGCCAGCTGGCTGAAGTTCTGGCTCAAAACTCCATGTTACGGATTCATGCTTCGTCATCAGAATGCAGTAAAAAAATGGGGATGCCGTCTGCTGCATATACACGCAATACTATCAGGTAAATAACCTCTCCTATAAATTAAATATTATGGAGCAGATCAAAGCCGTGATATTGGCGGGTGGATATGGTACCCGCATCAGCGAAGAGAGTCACCTGCGGCCAAAACCGATGGTCGAAATCGGAGGCAAGCCCATACTGTGGCATATCATGAAGCATCTCCACCACTATGGCATTAAGGAATTTATCATACTCGGCGGCTATAAGCAACAGATAATAAAGGAGTACTTCTTCAACTATTTCCTCCATACCTCTGACATAACCTTCGACTTCACATCCTCTGATCAGGTACAACTTGTCCATCGCCGCAATGCCGAGAAATGGAAAGTAACAGTGGTGGATACGGGACTTGACACCATGACTGGCGGACGCATCCGTCGTGTGCGCGATTATCTTGACAAAGACAAGCCATTCCTGCTCACCTATGGTGACGGCGTGAGTGATGTCAACATATACAGGCTAATAGATTTCCACAGCGCCAACGGACATACCGCCACCCTGACCGGCATACGCCCGGAAGGACGCTTCGGAGTCATGGACTTCACCGGCGACAACGTAAAGTCATTCCGTGAGAAAGCCACAGCAGACACAGGCTGGATAAATGGAGGCTTCTTCATTCTCGAGCCGGAAGTAATAGATTACATAGACGGTGACGCCACCATGTTCGAAAAAGAGCCGCTTGAACGAATCGCTGCCGACGGCCAACTCGACTGCTACCGTCACAACGGATTCTGGAAATGCATGGATACACTTCGTGACAAGGAAGCACTTGAAAAGATGTGGGCTGACGGCAATGCTCCCTGGAAAGTATGGTAAACACCATTTAACGTAAATGCCAATATGACACAACAAGAATATTTAAAAAACAAAATACTTGACCTGACACGTCAATATTACGAGCTTGAACATGGCAAGACCAAGGAGTTCACACCCGACGAAACCTTCGTCAACTACGGCGGCAGGTATTTTGATGCCGAGGAGATGGTCAACCTCGTTGACTCTGCGCTTGACTTCTGGTTGACTGCCGGACCATGGGCATCCAGATTTGAGAAAGGACTGGCAGAGTGGCTCGGGGTCAAATACTGTTCACTGACCAACTCCGGCTCATCAGCAAACCTTCTGGCATTTTCAGCCCTAACGGCTCCTGAGCTCGGCGACCGCCAGATTCGCCGTGGCGATGAAATTATAACCGTCGCTTGTGGTTTTCCCACCACCGTCACCCCTGCCCTACAATATGGAGCGGTACCTGTGTTCGTGGATGTAACCATACCGCAGTACAACATTGACGTGACTCGTCTGGAAGAAGCACTGTCTTCGCGTACCAAAGCAGTAATGATAGCCCACACTCTTGGCAATCCATTTGATCTACAGGCTGTCAAATCCTTTTGTGACAAGCATAATCTATGGCTTGTAGAGGACAACTGCGACGCACTCGGATCAACGTACGAAATCGACAGCAAAATACGCAAGACCGGCACCATAGGTGACATCGGAACCAGCTCTTTCTATCCCCCTCATCACATGACCATGGGCGAAGGAGGTGCAGTCTACACCAATAATCCGCTCCTCCATCGCCTTATCAACTCATATCGTGACTGGGGACGCGACTGCTGGTGTATGGGCGGTGTCGACAACACATGCGGGTGCAGATTTACCAAGCAGTTCGGACAACTGCCTGTCGGCTATGACCACAAGTATGTCTATTCCCACTTCGGTTACAATCTCAAAGCCACCGACATGCAGGCGGCAATAGGCTGTGCACAGCTCCGCAAGCTTGACAAAATAGTTGAAGCACGCCGCCGCAATTTCTCCACCCTCCGTCAAGGGCTTGAAGGGACGCCTTGGCTAACGCTGCCCGAAGCTGCTCCTAACAGCAGCCCTTCTTGGTTCGGTTTTCTGATAACTGTAGATGCCGATGCGCCTTTCACCCGCAATGATCTGGCAAAACATCTTGAAGCACACAAAATCCAGACCCGTAACCTCTTTGCCGGCAATCTGCTCCGTCATCCCGCGTTTGAGCAGATGCGCCAGAGCGGTCAAGGATACCGCGTCATAGGCGACCTCTCCAATACCGACCGTATAATGTCTGACACACTGTGGATCGGAGTCTATCCAGGCATGACCGCTGAGATGCTCCGCCACATGATTGGCACAATCAAATCCTACGTAGCACAGTTTTCTTGAAAACCCACCACATGGAACTTGACATATTCAATGGTTTCTACCACGGCAAAACAGTCCTCATCACAGGCCACACCGGCTTTAAAGGTTCATGGCTTGCCGTATGGCTCCATAGCCTCGGAGCCAATGTGGTCGGTATCGGACTTGACCCCGCTACCCAACGTGACAATTTCATCCTCACAGGTATCGGCGAACGCATCACCGCCGACATACGCGCTGATATACGTGACGGCGAGCAGATGAAACGGATTTTTGCCAAGTATCAACCCGAAATCGTATTCCATCTCGCCGCACAGCCGTTGGTGCGTCTGAGTTACAAATGCCCCGTGGACACCTACCAGACCAATGTCATGGGCACAATCAACATACTTGAGGCGATTCGTGCTACTCCTTCGGTCAGAGTCGGAGTGATGATCACCACCGACAAGTGCTACGAAAACCGCGAACAGCTCTGGGGATACCGCGAAAACGAGCCCATGGGAGGCTACGATCCCTATTCCTCATCAAAAGGAGCAGCAGAAATAGCCATAGCCTCATGGCGTAGAAGCTTCTTCAACCCGGAGAAATTCGATACACACGGTACGGGCATAGCGTCTGTACGCGCCGGCAATGTCATCGGTGGTGGAGATTGGGCTCTTGACCGCATAGTCCCCGACTGCATCCGCGCCCTCGAAGCCGGACGTAACATAGAGATCCGCTCTCCTAAAGCCATACGTCCCTGGCAGCATGTCCTGGAACCTCTCTCGGGCTACTTGCTGCTTGCCAAGAAAATGTGGGAACACCCCACAGACTATTGCGAAGGCTGGAATTTCGGGCCCGAAGCCGACAGCATCAGTACAGTATGGGACGTAGCGACAAAAATCATCCGCGACTATGGCAGCGGCTCGCTTCGCGACATATCAGACTCCTCGACACTACACGAAGCTTCCCTACTCATGCTTGACATATCCAAAGCCCGCCACCGCCTCGGCTGGCAACCACGCCTCAACATTGACGAGACCATACGACTCACGGTTGACTGGTACAAAAACTATACCGCCGAGTCCCCACTCGAACTCTGCCTACATCAAATCCACGAATACACACAATCATGTTGAGAGTATTACTGATAGGAGGCAGCGGCTTTATAGGGAAACATATAGCAAACAAACTATATGGCTTGTACGATATTACTGTAGCCGACAAGCGCATTGACAAAACTTATTTCGACAGCTTTCCTGATATAACGAGGTATGAACTTGATTTGTCAGACGGACAGATACCGGCCGACTGCCCTGATCCAGATTTCATTATAAATTTAGCCTCCATAGTCACAGCATCACGGGATATGACCCTGTTTGATGCAATGATTGCAGCCAACCTCAAAATCCTGCTAAATCTTTATGAACGGTTTAAAGAGACCGAACGCCTGAAGCTCTTCATCCAATTTGGCAGCTCCGAGGAATACGGACTCGCCGAATCCCCTTATCGGGAAGACATGCGCGAGCAACCTGTATCCCCTTACGCTTTAGTCAAACAGCTCACCACAAACACAACCATAATGCTATACCACAATTATGGTTTCCCGGCTATGGTAGTGAGACCAGGGAATCTGTTTGGTCAAGGTCAGAATCCTGATAAATTCATCCCCTACGTCCTGTCTCAGTTAAAGAAAGGGCAGCTTCTCAAGGTGACACCATGCGAACAACGCAGAGACTTCATACACATCGATGATTTTTGTGAAGCAATAGATATCATACTCGCCAATCCCGCACAATGTGTTGGAGAAATCATGAATATAAGTTCAGGGACCAGCATTCCACTCAAAGATATAATAGAGACACTAAGGCAGGCTACCGGCTCAACCTCCTCGGTACAGTACGGAGCCATACCCTACAGAGAAAATGAAGCTATGGATCTACGCTGCGACACAACCAAGTTTGATTGCCTTAGAAAAAATCATCTCCTTGCATTGAGGCTCGGACAAATGACAAAATGACAACTTCATCAACACTTCAAATATGAAATATCTCATAACTGGCGGCTGCGGATTCATAGGCAGCAATCTGGCAGCAGAAGTCCTCCGTCGAGGAGAAGAGCTATACATAATGGACAATCTGTTTCGCACAGGCAGCGACATGAACCTGCAATGGCTAAGGAAACAGGGTAATTTCAAGTTTTATCCCCTTGACACCCGTAACTCCAATGACGTGGAGACAGTCATTCGTGAAGTCAATCCCGACTACGTGTTCCATCTGGCTGGTCAGGTCGCAATGACAACCTCCATATCCAATCCGCGGCTCGATTTTGAAACCAATGCTATCGGCACATTCAACCTGCTTGATTCAATACGCAAATACGCACCTTCCGCCGTCATACTTTACTCCTCGACCAATAAAGTCTACGGAGATTTTGAATACCTCAATTTTACCGAGTATCCTACACGTTACGTCTGTGATAAATATCCATATGGGTTCCCTGAGGAAATCGGACTGGACTTTCACTCTCCATATGGATGCAGCAAAGGTACTGCCGACCAATACCTACTAGACTTTCATCGCATCTACGGAGTAAAAAGCATAGTATTCCGTCACAGCTCCATGTACGGAAGCCACCAGCATGCCACTTATGACCAAGGATGGATCGGATGGTTCCTGCAAAAGGCTCTTGAAATAAAATCTGGAGAGGCAATCCAACCGTTTACAATTTCAGGTAACGGCAAACAGGTGAGGGATGTACTCCATGCTGATGACGTTGTGTCGCTTTATTTTGCGGCAAAAGACTGCGACAAGGCTTATGGTCAATCCTTCAATATCGGTGGGGGAATAGATAATAGTCTGTCTCTATTAGAACTATTTGACATGCTCGAGCATATTCTTGGCATCAAAATGGACTATAAGAAAATCGCATGGAGAGAAAGCGATCAGAAAGTATTCGTAGCCGACATCACAAAAGCTCGACAACTGATAGGATGGTCGCCTCGCGTCACAAAAGAAGAAGGAATACAGTCTATGCTTGGATGGCTTCAATCAAAATAGTTCCGGACTATAGGCGTGGGGCGAGCCAGGAGGCGAGGACGACGGCGTTGTTGTGGGCGGTGTCGCGGGAGGCGTAGAGGAGGACTATGTCGGGATGGGACTTTAGGGTGGCGGCGAGATGAGCGGCGGCTGGGTTGGTGTCAAGTTCTGCTTCGTAGCGGCTCTTGAATTCGTCCCAGCGCGTGTCGGGGTCGGCGTGGTACCACTCACGCAGGTCGGTCGAAGGCGCTATGTCTTTGGTCCACAGGTCATAATGGAATTTTTCCTTTGATTCGCCGCGCGGCCACAGACGGTCCACGAATACTCGGTATCCGCCGGTCGTGCCTGCCGGGTCTTCATAGACACGTTCTAATCTTATATTTGCCATAATCGTAGTTTATTACACAGAGGGCGTTGCAGAACTGCATTGAAACGCGCTCATGCGGTCGCTACATGTAGCGACCCTACAATTTTGACGACGTTTGTTGCATAATTCCTGAGTTCTGCAACCCATCCATTCGAAGTTGATTCATTTATCCAAACGGTTTGGCGATGACTAAAGTTTAATAGCGGATTTTTCTTATCTTTGCAAGTATCATGAAAACTTCTGCTCTCACAGGTCTGCGCGACCATTATGACTATCTGATTGTCGGCTCCGGGCTTTTCGGGGCTACTGTAGCTCGCCGTGCCACCGATGCCGGCAAGCGTTGCTTAGTGATCGAGAAACGCCCCCACATCGGAGGCAATATATATTGCGAAAATGTCAGCGGCATCAACGTACATCGCTACGGGGCACACATCTTCCATACATCTGACCGGGAGGTATGGGACTTTGTCAACCGCTATGTAGAGTTTAACCGCTACACCAACTGTCCTGTGGCTTCTGCTCCAGACGGTCGTCTATACAATCTGCCCTTCAACATGAACACATTCTACCAGATGTGGGGAGTAAAAACGCCAGCCGAAGCAGCCGCCAAGCTTGACGAGCAACGGCGCGAAGCTGTCAAGGCAATGGAAGCTGCCGGAGTCACAGAGCCACGCAACCTTGAGGAACAGGCATTGGTGCTGATAGGGCGCGACATCTACGAGCAGCTCATCAAGGGCTATACCGAAAAGCAGTGGGGACGACCGTGTAGCGAGCTGCCAGCGTTCATCATCCGCCGTCTTCCAGTCAGGATGGTATTTGACAACAACTATTTCAACGACACCTACCAGGGCATCCCCGTCGGCGGTTACAATCCGCTGATAGAAGCACTGTTAGAAGGCAGTGATGTGCTTACCGACACCGATTTCTTCGCCGACCGCACACGTTGGGAATCCATCGCCGACAAAATCGTCTTCACCGGCTGCATCGACGAGTATTTCGGCTACCGTTACGGTCACCTCGACTACCGCACGGTGCGCTTTGACACTGAGACGCTTGACACCCCCAACTATCAGGGCAACGCCGTCATCAACTACACTTCCGCCGACATCCCCTTCACGCGCATCATCGAGCACAAGCACTTCGAATCGTTCGGACAGGATGTCTACGCCAACCTTCACACCGTCATCTCACGCGAATACTCCGCCGAGTGGCACGAAGGCGCCGAGCCGTTCTACCCCGTCAACGACTCGCGCAACACTGACCTCTACAACCGTTACAAAGCTCTTGCCGATGCTACACCAGGAGTAATCTTCGGAGGGCGCCTTGCTGAATACCGCTACTACGATATGGCTCCCACCATATCCCGCGCCCTCTCCCTCCCTCTCTGAAACCCCCATATGTCATCACACCTGTAGGGACATGCCGCGGCATGTCCGCCGACACGACATGCACATTCCTTCTGCCGGGATGCGGACATGCCACGGCATGTCCCTACACAATTGACAGAATATTTGTTAAATTTAAACGCTAATAAAATACAATAATTTACATATTTTAAACATCAAATTAACGGGTAAGATTTTGACATTTTATTTAACCGATATTAACCCCACAAATTAATCCACTGATAATCAAGGTCTACAGGTCTACTGTTGCACAAACGCAACTTACGATGTGCAGTCAGATAAAGGCTACAATTTGCGCAAAAACCTATGCTTCACTACCTTTGTAGCGTTGAACACGTCAAGTGTGAAAATATCTAAACACATTCTCCTCAATTCTCTAAACATCTCCTCTTGCTTAACATCTTACCCATGCAAAAAATCAGCATCCGAAAATTTCTTCTGATAGCAGCTGCGTCCTTTGCCTATGTAGGACTCGCAGCACAAACCTACCACGTACCCGCAAACCACGAATCCCAGCACCGCAACCTTCTTGCAAGCCAGACTCCGCTGATGGAGCACATGAAGCTTGAAAACACCCAGAAGTTCATACAAGACATCGAAAACCGCGAAGCTCTTGACGACAACGACCTCTTCACCGCATTTTGGGACAACCAATCAGTCAACCCCTACGGAAGCAAAGTCGCCATCCCTGACCACAAGGACATCAACGTCAGCGCATATGTAGCCCCAATCGCCAGCAATACCGTCTCCAGCGAATTCGGTTACCGTCCGCGCTTCGGTCGCATGCACAAGGGCATCGATCTCAAACTCAACATCGGCGACTCGATCCGCTCAGCCTTTGACGGCGTGGTCCGCATAGCCCGTTACAACCCAGGAGGTTACGGTTACTATGTAGTAGTACGTCACTACAATGGGCTTGAGACCGTCTACGGCCACATGTCGAAATACCTCGTACATCCCGGACAGCACGTCAAAGCCGGACAGCTTATAGGCAAGGGAGGCAACACAGGCCGCAGCACAGGTCCGCACCTCCATTTCGAGACCCGCTACATGGGCATAGCCATCAACCCGCGTGCCATCATCGACTTTGAGAATTACACCACTCACCGCGATGTATTTGCCTTTGACCGCAAGACATGCGAGAAAGCCGTCAATTATGCTCCCCGCTATGCCAAGCACAAAGCCAAATACGCGTCAAAATCCAAGTCAGGCAAAAAGAAAAAAGCCACACGCCGCAAAGCGCGCCGCCGCTGAGCATCTGCCACCTGACGATATAGACATCAAGAGTGCCGCATAAAATTTGTGTGGCACTCTGTTTTTTTCGTATCTTTGTAATTGTGGAAACCAATCAACGACTGACCAACCCCTACAAACAGGGAGCCGACAACGGCTTTGTGCTCGGAGCTTACCTGAGCGCCCTGTTTTTCACGACCGCTTTCGCTCTCGAAGTGCCGCTCCTCGGCATCCTGTCCACATGCATGATTGTCGCCATACCGGTCATCATATTCATGATGCTCCGCCGCACATGGATACGTGACCGCGGCATGTCGCTGTTCTCGAGCCTGTGGATGCAGGGCATCATGGCGTTTGCCTGCGGAGGCATCATCTCCGGACTCGTGGCTTACGTCTATATCCGCTGGATTGAGCCTGAATGGCTCACCATGCAGGTCAAGAACATGATAGCCCTCTACCAGTCGGTCGAAAACGGCGAACAGGTGGCAGACATCCTCCAGACCATACTCAAGCAGGGGCTTCTGCCCACACCCATACAGATGGTAATCCAGATGCTGTGGTTTGAAATATTTGCCGGATCAGTGGTATCTCTTATTGCCACTCTGATTGTACGCGCCATCAAGCCGCGGCAGTCCTCTGAAAACCGATAGACCATACCCTACATGTCACAGACAGCAACAGACACGCCTGACATCTCCGTTGTCATCCCCCTCTACAACGAAGCCGAATCGCTTCCCGAACTGGAAGCATGGATAGCACGTGTGATGGCTGACAACCATTTCACATACGAAATACTCTTCATCAACGACGGCTCAACTGACAACTCATGGGAAGTTATAGAGAATCTCAGCAAGACCAACCCTTGCGTACACGGAGTGTCGTTTCGCCGCAACTACGGCAAGTCGCCGGCTCTCAACACCGGTTTTGTCCGCGCCCGAGGCTCAGTGGTCATCACCATGGACGCCGACCTGCAGGACTCCCCTGACGAGATACCCGAACTATACCGCATGATCACCGAGGAGGGCTACGACCTCGTCAGCGGCTGGAAGCAGAAACGCTACGACCCCCTCTCCAAGACCATCCCGACAAAGCTCTTCAATGCCACCGCCCGCCGTGTCAGCGGCATCAAAAACCTCCATGACTTCAACTGCGGGCTCAAAGCCTACCGCAACAAAGTGGTCAAGCATATCGAAGTCTACGGCGACATGCACCGCTATGTGCCATATCTGGCGAAAAACGCCGGGTTCACACGCATAGGCGAGAAGGTGGTTCACCACCAGGCTCGTAAATACGGGTCAAGCAAATTCGGTCTTGACCGCTTCGTCAACGGATACCTCGATTTGGCAACCCTCTGGTTCACAGGCAAGTTCGGAGCCAAGCCGATGCACTTCTTCGGGCTGCTCGGTTCGCTGATGTTTTTCATAGGACTCGTCGCAGTCATAGCCGTAGGTGCCATCAAACTCTACAACATGTACCACGGCAACCACTATTCGCTCGTGACCGACTCACCTTATTTCTACATCTCCCTGACCACCATGATACTCGGCACACAGCTGTTTCTCGCCGGATTCGTGGGCGAGCTGGTGGTGCGCAATTCTCCACGGCGCAACGAATACGAGATCGACCAGGAATTTTGAAACCAATCATCAATCACACCCCCATATATACCTTACACACTATGAAATTTGCAGAGAAATGTGACCGCATCTTCGCCGATACCACATCACGATACCATATCACCGACGATGTAGATGCCAGTTTCGAGAATCCTTTTGAAGCCGGCACCATCGAGCATACCCTCGCAGAGAAAAACTGGATAGACGCCGTGCAGTGGCATCTTGAAGACATCATCCGCGACCCCGACATCGATCCCGTGGCTGCGCTGGCTCTGAAACGCCGCATCGACCGTTCCAACCAGGACCGCACCGACATGGTAGAGGAAATCGATACATTCTTCCGCGCCAAATATGCCGATGTGAAGCCCAGCGCAGATGCCACCATCAATACCGAGAGTCCAGCATGGGCACTCGACCGACTGAGCATCCTCGCCCTTAAGATCTACCACATGGAGTGCGAAGTCAACCGCACAGATGCTACCGCGGAGCATGTGGCTAAATGCCGCGCCAAGCTCAATGTGCTCCTCGAGCAGCGCGTGGACCTCACCCAGGCAATCGACGCCCTGCTTGACGACATCGCTGCCGGACGCAAGTACATGAAGGTCTACCGCCAGATGAAGATGTACAACGACACCGACACCAACCCCGTCCTCTACCAGAAGAAATAACACCACCCTCCTCACTCTGTTGATTCATAATTGAATCAACATGTCTGCAAACCATCAATTTACAGCAACCATTACGACATGCACATCATCATATCCCGCTTTTCATCCATCGGCGACGTGGCGATGACCATCCCGGTCATCTACGGACTGGCTACAGCCAATCCCCGCCACCGCTTCACTATGCTGACCAAGCGGGGTATGGCGCGCATATTCGTCAACCCTCCGCGCAATCTGGAGGTCATAGGTCTTGACTTCAAAGGAAATCCTCTAAGCGACTGGCGCACCCTTGCCAAGGCGGTTGACTCCGTCAAGAACAAAGGACGCGGCAAACGCTATTTTGTGGATCTCCACGATGTGTTGCGCTCACGACTGCTGTCATGGGTGTGCCGCACACGAGGCTTCAAGACACTGCGCTTTGATAAAGCACGACGAGCCAAGCACGATGTCATAAGCCACAAACCGGGAGCTGCCGTATCGTCAAATTTCGTCCGCTATGCAGCTCCTTTCGCCAAAATCCCCGGGCTGAAACCGGCAGTAACATTCCGGTCGGTATTTCCCGGCGGAAAGGGAGACAAGAAACTGTTTGAATCTGTGACAGGCATCCGCCGCGATGGCGAACGGTGGATAGGTATAGCCCCGTTTGCCGCCCATGAGGGCAAAATATATCCCCCCGAACTGATGAAGCAAGTCATAGACGAACTTGCCTGGAAGGGCAGCATACGCATATTCCTCTTCGGCGGAGGGAAAAAAGAAAAAGAGATTCTTGATAGCTGGGCTGCCGGCTATGACAATGTCACATCGCTTGCCGGAAGCGGGCTGAGCCTTGAAGCCGAACTGTCACTGATGAGCCATCTTGACATCATGCTCACCATGGACTCAGCCAACATGCACTTCGCATCGCTCGTCGGCACTCCCTCGCTCAGCATATGGGGGGCGACATCGCCTGCGACAGGTTTCGCCCCCTACAGCGCACCTGACGCTCCGCGCCCCAACGAATATATACAGATTGAAGATCTGCCCTGCCGACCTTGCTCGGTATTCGGCAACAAGCCTTGCCGCATAGGTGGCTATCCCTGCCTCCACCGCATCGCTCCCGCTCAAGTAGCAGAACGCATAATTACATCCCTGTAGGGGCATAAAAGACGCGCCATACATCCGCGTTATCACTATTAAAAAATTGCAGAAGCCCTAACGCAGACGCATAGCGCGTCAAGAATGCCTTTGTGTCTATCAGTCGTTGATATGGATGAGCATGATCTTACCCTGCTCTAATGCCTTGACAGCATGTAGAGTGTTAGGAGGCATGACCACAGCATCATTTTTTTCAGATAATGAAGATTGTCCTCGATACTGAACTCGAAAGCCCCTTCTACTACCTGCACCATCACTGCAAACGGCACAGAATGCACATCAATCTTGACATCCTTGTCAAAGGCGAGCATGCTCACACCGCCGCCTTTGGCAGAAATCAAGTCCTTACGTACCACATGCCCGGTCTCATACTCGATCTGTGATCCGAGACGGAACGGATGACGTTCCATTACATTTGATTCCATAGTCTACTTAAATTTCAGGTTATACATCAAGGATAAAACAACCTGCCACGCATAACAGTTCACCCCAGCCCCATAATGACAGACTCGCCATCAATTGTAGGGACATGCCACGGCATGTCAGCTTTCAGCAGCACTCGCAAATGCAACGTCTGATGGGCGGACATGCCACGGCATGTCCCTACACTGTCTGCTTAACGTGGAAATCACCTGGAAGTAGGGACGCGGCGTGCCGTGTCATCGTACCAGGAGATGTGTAGTGCGTTTGACGACGCGGCACGCCGTGTCCCTACAAGAAGGTAAAACATTAAGGTCACGACCCTGCTGATGTATAAATTGACTGTTTTGCAAACTCTCGCTTTCCCTTCATTTGCAATCGCGATGACTGATGTTTTCGCATGGTGTGAGGGGAAAAGGATGGTAGATTTGCGGGAAAAAAGAGGTTATGGAAGCTAACAATATCAGGACAAGCGGGCGGCGCAAGTCTGCCAAATGGGATATGCCAGTGTCACGCAAATTTTACCAGCGGCTTATGGAGCAGGTGGAATCCGTGTGCCGATGCAGTCCGTCGCTTGACGTAGCGAGAATGAAAATGATCATCACAGTGTATGCACAGGGAGCCATCTATACCCACCGTGTCAGCGAGATGGAGGCTGTGATAATCAAGCTGCTCAGCCCTCTGATAAATCAAGCACTGGAACGATCAAAACGGGCACGTATCATCGGAAACATACGCCGATTGAAACGCCAGATTGCTCAGGATGCAGCAGCGAGAGAGGAAACCGCACCAGAACCCACCACTACGGACACACCTACTGACACGCCCTCGCGCCGTGAGGCAGCCAAAGAACGCCGCCACATCAAGCACCTCAAACGTATCGCACGGCGTCAACGTGACGCTGCGGGGACATGCCACGACACAATGGAGGGTGTAGCCTCGCCTGAGAAGCGGACATGCCATGGCATGTCCCTACAAACCGAAAAAGGAGGCGGCATCAGTGGGTGATGCGCCTCCTTTATAGGGGGGATTGACTTGACAGGGTATCAGTCTTCTTTCATGTTGTGGAAGACGTTCTGGACATCCTCATCCTCTTCGAGTTTCTCGAGGAGCTTGTCGAGGGTGGCGCGCTGTTCCTCGGTAACCTCCTTGAGGTCGTTGGGGATGCGCTCGAACTCTGCGCTGACGATTTCGAAGCCGTTGTCCTCAAGGTACTTCTGGATGTTGGCAAACTCCTCAAAGGCACCATAGAGCACGATTTCGTCCTCATCGTTTTCAAGTTCATCCACGCCGTAGTCGATGAGTTCCAGCTCGAGATCCTCAAGGCTTACGCCGTCTTTGGGCTTGATTTTGAATACGCTCTTGTGGTCAAACAGGAAAGTCAGAGAGCCCTGTGTGCCGAGCGAGCCGCCGTGCTTATTGAAATAAGAACGTACGTTTGCCACGGTGCGGGTATTGTTGTCAGTGGCAGCTTCCACGAAGATGGCGATGCCGAAGGGTCCGTATCCTTCGTAGGTGATTTCCTTGTAGTCGCTGGCATCCTTGTCGGTAGCCTTCTTGATGGCACGTTCTACGGTGTCCTTAGGCATGTTGGCAGCCTTGGCGTTGTGCATCAGCACACGCAGGCGGGGATTGGTGTCAGGATCGGGACCACCAGCCTTGGCGGCGATGGTGATTTCCTTGCCGATGCGGGTAAATGTTCGGGACATGTTACCCCAGCGTTTCAGTTTTCGCGCTTTGCGGTATTCAAAAGCTCTTCCCATAGTGGTGAGTTAGTCTGAGTTATGTTTATAGTTGTGTGTTTGTTGCGTTCGGTTGTTATCGGAGGGTCGCGCCGAGGCGTTTGCCGAGATTGGCAGTCACCTTGTTCATCACAGCCTCTATCTGCTTGTCCTGAAGGGTGTTTTCGGCATCCTGGAGGGTGAGCGAAATAGCATACGACTTCTTGCCCTCGGGGAGGTTCTTGCCCTCGTACACGTCAAAGAGGCTCACATCCTGGAGCAGGCGCTTCTCGCTGTCACGCACCACCTGAGCTATCTGCTCCATGGTCACGCCCTTGTCGACCAGCAGAGCGAGGTCACGCTTGACAGGATGAGTCTTGGCAATGTTGGCAGCTGTCACATTGCGTTTGAGAGCCATCGATGTCAGAGCCTCCCAGTCAAGTTCGGCATAGCATACAGGCTGCTTGATATCCATCATGTGGAGCTGGCTCTTAGCCACGATGCCGAGTGTGGCAAGATGCTTGCCGTTGCGGCTGCTTACTGTCATGCAGGCAGCCATGAGCGGATGCTTAGCCACTTCCCATTTCAGTTCACGCATGGAGATGCCGAGCACATCGATGACATCCTCGACATATGCCTTTAGGTCATAGAAAGTCGACTCGGCAGAGGGGCGCACCCAGTTGCCGGGTGCGATGTTGCCGGTAATCCACATGCCTAATTTCGCCTTCTGGCTGTATGGAGCCAGGGGGCGTTCGGCAGTAGACTCAGCCTCTGGATTGAGCGAATAGACATTACCGCTCTCTACGAGCATCAGCGACTCCTCGCGGCGGTTGACATTGCGCGCTATCGACTCCAAGCCGCCGTAGAGCAGCGTCTGGCGCATCACGCTGAGGTCTGTGCTGAGCGGATTGAGCAGCGAAACGCAGTGGGCTAGCGGGAAAGCCTCATTGTCGGCGTAGTAACGCTCCGAGGTAAGCGAATTGCACATGATCTCGTTGAAACCCTTGGCTGCAAGCATGCCGACAATCTCGGCAGTGAGATGAGCCCGCTTATCGGTAGGGGTCATGTATTGCAGACATGAGTGCACCTCATCGCCGGGCAACACATTATTATATCCGTAGATGCGAAGGATGTCTTCCACCACGTCACAAGGACGTGTCACATCCACACGGTAGGTAGGAATCAACAGATCCACAGCACCGTCAGTGCGTCCAGCAATCTCCATCTCAAGCGACGTGGCTATTGAATCAACCTTATCAGCGTCGATATGAGTGCCGACGAGACGGTCAAGATAGCTGTATTCAAGATGTACCTTGGCGCGCTCCACCTCCCGGGGGTAGATGTCGACCGGTTCGCCGACAATCTCTCCTCCGGCGACCTCCTTGATCAGGATGGCTGCTAGGAGCAGATTGTACATGGTGCCGTTGGGGTCGACTCCACGCTCGAATCTGAACGAAGCATCAGTGTTGAGACCCTGCCGGCGGGCAGTCTTGCGCACCGAAGTGGGATGGAAGCATGCACTCTCGATAAAGACATTGTGCGAAGCCTCTGTCACACCCGAGTCCAGACCGCCGAACACGCCGGCGATGCAGAGCGGACGCTCGGTGTCGCATATCATCAGGTCTCGACTGTCAAGCTTACGCTCCACGCCGTCAAGGGTGACAAATGTCTCTCCTTCGCGAGCTGTCTTGACGATGATTTCGGCGCCGGCGATGCGGTCGGCATCAAAGCTGTGGAGCGGCTGACCGAAACCGTGGAGGATATAGTTGGTCACGTCCACGATATTGTTGATAGGCCGCTGACCTATTGCTGTCAGACGTTGCTGAAGCCACTCTGGGCTCTCCTTTACAGTGACATTGCGGATGGTCAGACCGCTGTAGCGGATACAAGCCTCGGTATCCTCAACCTTGACACGGATGGCATCCCCGTCAGGATTGTCGACCTTGAAGCCGTCGACAGCAGGACGAATCAGAGCTGCACCCTCGCGGTGGCAGGCATCCCATGCGGCAAGATCACGCGCCACGCCGTAGTGGCTGGCGGCATCGATGCGGTTAGGGGTCAGGTCCACCTCTATCACATAGTCAGAGGTGAGGTTATAGTAGTCGGCAGCAGGGGTTCCGGGCTTCACATCGTCAGTGATGACGATGATGCCGTCATGGCTCTTGCCCACGCCGATTTCGTCCTCGGCGCAGATCATGCCGAATGATTCTACACCGCGTATTTTTGATTTCTTGATTTTGAATTCCTGGTCTCCGTCATAGAGAGTGGTGCCTACGGTAGCCACCACGACAGTCTGTCCGGCAGCCACATTGGGCGCGCCGCAGACAATCTGAGTGGGCTGACCGTCACCGAGATCCACCGTGGTGATGTGCAGATGGTCACTGTCAGGATGCTCCACACAGGTGAGCACCTTGCCGATGACGATGCCCTTGAGACCACCGCGGATTGACTCCACCTCCTCTATGCCGCCAGTCTCCAGACCGATGGATGTGAGGGCTTCGGCAATCTTCTCAGCGTCAAGGTCTATGTCGATATACTGACGCAGCCAGTTGAGTGATATGTTCATATTGGGGATATTGTCGTGACGGTGGGTAATCAGTTGATGATGTCAAATCCGGTGTATTTGCGGAGCACTTCGGGGACTACGATGCCCTCGGGGGTCTGGTTGTTCTCCAGAAGGGCAGCCACGATGCGCGGCAGAGCCAGGGCAGAGCCGTTGAGCGTGTGTACCAGGGCAGTCTTCTTGTCGGCTGTGCGGTAGCGGCACTTGAGGCGGTTAGCCTGGTAGGTCTCGAAGTTTGACACAGACGACACCTCAAGCCAGCGCTTCTGGGCAGCCGAGAATACCTCAAAGTCAAATGTTATGGCTGATGTGAAGCTCATGTCGCCGCCACAGAGTCGGAGTATATGCCAGGGCAGACCGAGTTTGTCGAGCAGACCCTGCACGTGGGCTTTCATCTCCTCGAGAGCAGCATAGGAATTTTCGGGCTTCTCGATGCGCACGATTTCCACCTTGTCAAACTGATGCAGACGGTTAAGGCCGCGCACATCCTTGCCGTAGCTGCCGGCTTCGCGACGGAAGCATGCCGAGTAGGCGCAATTCTTGACAGGGAGCTGATCGTCAGTCAGGATGACATCGCGGTAGAGGTTGGTGACAGGAACCTCGGCGGTGGGGATGAGATAGAGGTTGTCCTCGTTGATGTAGTACATCTGACCCTCCTTGTCGGGGAGCTGGCCTGTGCCGTAGCCCGATGCCTCGTTGACCACATAGGGAGGCTGTATCTCCAGGTAGCCAGCGTTGCCAGCCTCGTCAAGGAAGAACTGGATGAGGGCGCGTTGCAGACGTGCACCCTTGCCCACATACACAGGGAAACCCGCTCCGGTGATTTTCACACCGAGGTCGAAGTTGATCAGATTGTATTTCTTGGCAAGGTCCCAGTGGGGCAGCGCATCCTCGGGAAGGTCGGGCATCGGACCGCCTGTCTTCTCCACCACATTGTCGGCAGCCGTTTTACCTTCAGGTACCGCTGCGCATGGTATGTTGGGGATGGTCAGCAGGATGTCGCGGATGCTTCCCTCGACCTCTGACAGCTCGGCGGCTTCAGCAGCCTGCGATGCTTTAAGTTCTGCCACGAGAGCCTTGGCTTTGTCAGCCTCGTCCTTCTTGCCCTCTTTCATGAGAGCACCGATAGCGGCAGCGTGCTTCTTCAGTTCGCCTGCCATATTGTCGCTGTTGAGCTGGAGAGCGCGGCGGCGGTCATCCAGAGCGATTATTTCGTTGATTTTTTCCTGAGCGTCAAAGCCCTTTACTGCCAGTCGCTCGACTATCAGCGCGGGGTCTGCTTTAATCTGCTGTAGAGTAAGCATATATTTTGTTTTTGATATTATTTCGTGAATTTTTCAGGAATCAGGCGAGGAGTTCGCGCACTTTGGCAGAGATGACTTTGCCATCGGCACGTCCGGCGAGAGCCTTTGAAGCCACGCCCATGACCTTGCCCATCTCCTTGGCAGATGTAGCGCCTACCTGAGCGATGATTTCGCGAAGCTTGGCGGTAAGCTCTTCATCGGAGAGCGGCTGGGGGAGGTATTCCTCGATGACGGCAGCCTCGGCAAGCTCGTTGTCAGCGAGATCCTGACGGTTTTGCTCGGCGTAGATCACGGCTGTCTCCCTGCGCTGCTTCGACATCTTGGCAAGTATTTTCAGAGCGGCATCGTCACTGAGAGTGCCGTCGCCGCCTTTGGCTGTCTTGGCTTCAAGAAATTCTTTTTTGATGCCGCGGAGAGTCTCTAGACGCACCTTCTCCTTGGCGAGCATTGCCGACTTGATGTCGGCACTGATTGTGTCAAATAGGTCCATAAGGCTATTTCTTCGTTATATCGTTTCGTGTAATGTAATGCTGATGCACTTGTGCAGGGCGGACATGCCACGGCATGTCCCTACAGGTATGCTAAAGCATTTCCTTGTAGGTCTTTGGAAGTGCAAATTTAGCGAATTTTTCAGAATTTAATATTATAATGTATAGATACAATCGTGGCATACGGTATTTTTTGTTTTACAAAATTTTAATATCTTTGCCATTAATTTGGAAAATGCGCGTTAACCTATTCTCTCCGTCATCCGAACCAAGGTGACGAGGGTTTCAACCAGGCTATGCAATATCATGATAATTAGAAACATACGATTTTTCAGAGACTGTATGGATTGGCACACTCTGTCATGGCACTGCTGTATATGGACTTCTATCTGCACCATAGCATTCGGCAGCACTGGATGTGTCCGCGACAATGAGGATTATCCACAGGAGACTATGGCGGCTTTCGAGCGCATCGACTCCATCATGTCAATCCATGACCACATCATAGCCGACAAAGAGCAGCAGCTCAACCAGATGCGCATGCTCCAGCATGAGCTGGACGACCGAGGGCGCGTGGGTCTGTACCACCGCCTGTTTGAGGCATATTACTCCTATGACTTCGACTCGGCAGCCCATTACGCGCGCCTCAAATACGACGCCGCACTGAAAATCCGAGACACCCACACGATGGCTCAGGCAAAGGTCAACATCGCCAAGACAGAGCTTGCTTCAGGAAATGAGATCATAGCCATGGACACGCTCAAGTCCCTTGCCATGACCGACACCGCGAGATATGCCGACATAAGGAAAGGCTACTACGATGCCATAGCCAACCACCAGTTTGCCAAAGGCAACCGGGCCGACAAGGAATTTCAGTGGCTCATCGATAACGCAAAGCCAGGGAGCAAAGGACTCGCCTACAACAAAGTAGCATATCTCAGAAGCCAAGGACGTCACAAGGAAGCATTAGAAGTGATCACCGCAAACCGCGAGAGACTCACACGTGACATACACGGGATAGCCATGGCTGACTTCGTGACTGCGCAGATCTATCTGTCGCTGGGTGACACAGTCGGCGCAACGCAGCTGCTTGCCAACAGCTCCATCCATGACCTGATGTCGCCGGTGCGCGACTACACTTCGCTCTACCAGCTCGCCACCATCCTCTTCGGCAACGGAGATGTGGACCGCGCCTACCGCTACCTGACCTTCGCCACCAAGGACCACTACGCATCGAAAGTCAACAACAACCTCCTCGCTATCAACAACATGATGCCTGTCATCATATCAGCCCATGACAAACGCAACTATGAACGCACACGTCTCCAGACTGCCATGACCATAGGCATCGCCATTCTTGCGATAGCTCTGCTGATAGTGCTGTGGTTTCTGTACCAGCAGCTACGCCGAGCCTCCAGGGCAAACCGCGCCAAGTCACTTCTCAACGAGCGTCTCGTCATCGCATCCAAGCGTCTGAAGTCACTTAACCACACCCTCACACAGAGCAACACCACCAAAGACGCTTACATACTCCAGTATCTCAACCTGTGCTCATATTATATCGACAGCCTTGACCGTTACCGCAACAACCTGCGTTCGATAGCGCGAACCAAAGGTGTCCAGCAGATGCTCGACCACCTCAACTCGTCAAATCTCCACGACCGCGAACTTAAAGAATTTTATCACAACTTCGACACGACGTTTCTGCGGCTGTTTCCAGATTTCGTAGAGCGCTTCAACGATCTCCTCGAGCCTGACAAACGGCTCGTGATGCCCGCTCCCGACACCCTCAGCACCGAGATGCGAGTGTTTGCCCTGATGCGACTCGGCATCACCGAGTCAGACCGCATCGCCACATTCCTCCGCCGCAGCACTTCGACCATATACAACTACCGCGTCAAAATGCGCAATGCAGCCATGGGAGACCGCGACAGTTTTGAGGAAAAAGTGATGAAAATCGGGCAATAAATCCGCTCTAAACGACAATTAACCACTACTATTTAGAGACCTCATCACACGACTAAATACTTGATTACCAAATAAAAGGCATTTTAACAATACTACTATTTGGCTACAATTGATTGACAAACGCCCGGAGCTGTCGTAATTTTGCATCACCTCCTTGAGAGCAAGGGTGGCACAAGCAAGAACTTACGATATAGAAAATGCTCTGATAAATTATTCTCTCTCGCTTTGACTCCTACAATCATGGGGTGGTTTCCAATATGATATTCCCGATTTAGGAAGCAATGACACAAAGGAATTATTAGATTATTTTGTCCTACGCATATATATTTCTACAAATTAAGAACTCTGATTTAGAACATCACCTGAGAGTGGAAACGACGATAGCCGACTGTGAAGCCGGCTATCTTTTTTTGCACACTGGGGACAAGCGGCAGCAAGCTGCCTCCACGAGGGCAAAACGACTATCTACTGTTATTTTTTCGGCTGCTGGGCGGCATATTGGGCAGGTGTGATGCCGAAGATGCGGTTGAAGTGCTGGTAGTAGGTGCTACGGCTGTTAAATCCCGAGGCATAGCCTATGGCTTCGATGGTCCAGTCGGGGTGCTGACGTATCAATTCTACCGAATGTTCGACCTTCAGTCGGTTGACGTATTCGGATACAGAGCAACGGGCGTATTGCTGAATCAACTGTGACACAGCCGCTTTGGACAACGAGCATCTGTCAGCAATCATGTCTCGGTTGCATCCCTGTTCAAGAAAAAGGAGTTGCTGGATTATGCGGCTTTCCATGTCCATAAATTTCTCTTTATCAGAAGACTTGCCATCTGGTTCAGCCTCGTTGCCACGCATGATAGACCGCTGTGCCATAAGTTCGTCAATCTGCCGTGCTGCCAGACGGTTACGTTTCAATACCATGCGGCAGTGCCACCAAAGAGCGGCAAGAGCAACCGACACCACCGCAACGATACCTATCGACACAACAAGCCACGTCAGGCGGCGAGCCGACTCTTCGCGTGACTGCGACAATGCCAGCTCTTTCTCTTCAACCTCAAACATCGTGGCGAGTTCCTGGGCATGACTCTGATTCTCGCGCCTGATGAGACTGTCCTTGACAGCTACCGCCCGCTCCATCAGCGAAAATCCACGCATGGCATCCCCAAGACCGGCATATGCCTTGGCATTGCTGTAAAGAAGGCTATAGTAGTCGTCGTTAATCGTGTCAGCCTGCTGCAACATCCCGTAAAGAGGATGTGTAAACTCCAAGACCTTGCCATATTGACGTGACTCAAGGAGATAGTCAACTATATATGCACGGCCGTAATCCGTAGAGGCATATTCAGTGCTCATGAACCGACCGTATGCATCATCTGCCAGGCGGCGGTCACCAAGCTGGCATGCCGAGGATGCCATACGCGCATATGTATATGCCCTCTGCTGGTCGGTGAAACCGTCAGGAGCACCTCCGAGGCTGTCAATGCGGCTGATGACCTCCATGCGCCGACGGCTCTCGGCGAGAGCTTCCCTGTAGCGGTCATCGGCATAGAGCTGTATGACCTTCATGCCCAACGCGGATGACACATTGGCAAGGTCACGCACCTTGTCAGAGCCGTAGCCCGACGATATCACATGCTCAAGATATTCATAGCCCTGCTTGCGGTCGCCGAATTCAAACGCATCAGCTGCCACGGTCTGCAATATGTTGTACTCTCCCGGACGGTTGCCGAGCTGACGCGCCAGCTTGATCGCCTCCATGGCAATCGGCAGCGATGCACGGTAATTGCCATAGAACGACTGTGCCGACAACGCCATGACCATGGCGTTGAGGCGTAGGTCGGGGTGCGCGGCGATGGAGTCATCGTCAAGCACCTTCATAGCATAACGCTCCTTAAGCGAAAACATACGCAGCTCGTTGTAAGCCATCGCCCTCAGCAGATCGATGCGATATTGGGGCATTGTCGGCAATCGTCGCGCCTCCGCCACATCAAGCAGCCGCAGCAGGCTGTCGGGATTGTCCACTATCAAAGATTTCAGATGCTTCTCTTTAAGCAAGGAGTCGGGCACCTGTGAATGCACAGCGACAGCTCCGACCGCCACCATGAAGATTGCAAGCAAATATGATTTCAAATGTACCATGAGCGCAAATTTAGTCTAAAAAACAGTCTGAAACACTCCAGAATCGTTTTTCGGACATTTTTCCGTACAAATACCACGGAATATTATAGCATCGAAATGGCATGCCTCCGTTACCTTTGCCGTTGACATTACCAATCAACCATCAATCATTTTTTAACACCATCTTTATGAAATCAATCTTCTACAAAGCCTTAGCGATGCTGACCATCATGGCAGGATGTGCTACACTCTCATCATGCGGCGACGACAACGATGAGCCCAAGCAGCCCGAACCGGCGGCTGGTAGCTCCATAGTAAAATATAAGGTGATGAGCGCAGTGGATGCCAGCGCGGACTATTTCGCCTACTATGACTTCACCGTCACCTACACCGATGCCAATGGACAGAGCAAGACCGAGGCAATCACACATGTGTTTACAAAAGAGATCGAGTTTGCCGCCGCCACTGCTCCTGCAAAAGCCGTGTTCAAGGTTGAAGCCAAACCCAAGGCTAATTACCCGGAGATAGATCCGAGCCATGTGTACACCCTGTCATCTAAAGTGATATTTTTAGTGGAGGGCTATGATACCGCCGGTAGCACCAAGTATCAGAATGGGACATTGGTACCCATGGAAGCAAATGTCCCAGCACGAGGTGACAGATTAGAGACAGTTCTCGCCGCCGGTCGTGTCAGGACGATATGCGACCGCGAGCTTGAAATCCGCCACTGACCCTGACCGCATGTAGGGACATGCCATGGCATGTCCGCCCCTCCAGGCGGAGCATTTGCAAAATGTCAGGGGGACGCGGACATGCCACGGCATGTCCCTACAAGCTGACAATTCATTTTTCACTTTTTGGTCGGAGGGTTGACAGGTCGGAGGGAAATTCGTAACTTTGCAGCGGTGGAAAGATTTGGCTGCTTGCAACCACTCGAAAAAATGCTAAAAACGGGTCAGCACATGCGACCCTGCATTACGCATCGCTAAAAATGCAAACGGCTGTAGGTTTTATTATCAATCACAATTAATTTTAAAAGCTATGGACCGCAATCCCAACAATTACCTGTTCACTTCGGAATCAGTCAGCGAGGGGCATCCCGACAAAGTGGCTGACCAGATTTCAGACGCAATCCTCGACAATTTTCTTGCCTACGACCCCGCAAGCCACGTGGCATGCGAGACCCTCGTCACCACCGGACAGGTAGTGGTGGCAGGCGAAGTCACATCCAACGCCTACATCGACCTGATGGAAGTGTCACGCGATGTCATCAACCGTATCGGCTACAACAGGAGCGACCTGATGTTTGACGGCAGCTCATGCGGAGTGTTCAGCGCGCTCCACGAGCAGAGTCCCGACATAGCCCGTGGCGTGACACGCGAGGAAGCAGAGCTGCAAGGTGCCGGAGACCAGGGCATGATGTTCGGTTACGCTACCGATGAGACAGCCAACTACATGCCTCTGACAGTGGATCTCAGCCACGCCCTGCTGCGCGAACTTGCTGACATACGCCGTGAAGGCAAAGAGATGCCATATCTGCGTCCCGATGCCAAGAGCCAGGTGACAGTAGAATACACCTCTGACGGACAGCCTGTCAGAGTAGACACCATCGTCATCAGCACACAGCATGACGACTTCATCACCCCAGGCGAAGGCAAGACACAGGCGCAAGCCGACGAAGAGATGCTCGCCAAGATACGCCAAGATGTAGAGACCATCCTTCTGCCCCGCGTGACAGCCAAACTCCCTGAGAGCATCAAGACACTGATAGGCAGCGATGTAACACTGCATGTCAACCCGACAGGCAAGTTTGTCATCGGCGGTCCCCACGGCGACACCGGACTGACAGGCCGCAAAATCATAGTCGACACCTACGGAGGCAGAGGCGCACACGGCGGCGGCGCATTCTCGGGCAAAGATCCATCCAAAGTAGACCGCTCGGCAGCCTATGCAGCCCGCCATATAGCCAAGAACCTCGTGGCAGCAGGCGTGGCTCGCGAAGCCTTAGTGCAGGTGGCATATGCTATCGGCGTGGCGCAGCCTGTGAGCCTCTACGTCAACACTCGCGGCACTGCCAAAGTGGCTATGAGCGACGGCGAGATTTCAGCCAAGGTGGCAGCGATGGTTGACATGCGCCCCGCTGCCATAGAGAAGCGGCTCAAACTCCGCCAGCCCATCTACGAGGAGACCGCAGCTTACGGTCATGTGGGACGCGAACCTCAGACCGTCACCAAGCATTTCCACTCCAAAGGAGCAGGCGACAAGGACATCGAAGTAGAGCTGTTCACCTGGGAGAAACTCGACATGGTAGAGCAGATGCGCGAGGCTTTCGGACTGAAATGAGAGCCGAAATCCACTCAAAATTGCGCAAAAAAGCATTTGCGATTTTGAACACCCGTTAAAAAGCACTATCTTTGTGCGTTTAAATGCCGATAATAAAGCATTTAGACGCACAAATTTTTCTTAAAACATCTTTGACGACGAATACGGTTCACTTAGCTGAGCTGATACCATCAACGACTTAAAAATCACAAAATCAATTACAAAATAAACCGACTAACAGCTTAAATGGCAACCTTAGAGAAAATCCGCAGCAAGTCAGTGCTCTTGCTGGTCATTATCGGTGCAGCCCTGATTGCTTTTATCATTGGTGACTTCTTCACCTCAGGACGCACTCTGTTTGGTACCGGCACCACCATAGCCAAGGTGGGCGGACAAAAAATCGACATCCGTGAGTTTCAGGACCGTCTCGAAGCAGCAAACCACCAGATGCAGCAGAGCGGACGCAACATTGACAATGCAGTGCTCCAGCAGCAGGTGCTCGACCAGCTCATAGCCGAGTCACTCTACAAGCAGGAAATCGAAGACCTCGGTCTGACAGTGTCAGACGCCGAACTCACCAACGCCATGGTGGGCAATGGCTCAGCATACCTCGACCAGATGGTACGCTCACAGATGGGGGTCAATTCAGCCTCCGAACTCCACGACATGGCATACAACCCATCAAAATACGGCATCACCGAGCAACAGGCTCAGCAACTCCGCGCCTACTGGCTTGACCTGGAGAAGCAGGTGGAGCAGTCACTGCTGCAGCAGAAGTTCCAGAACCTCTTTGCAGGTACCCTCGTAGCCAACGAGCTTGATGCCAAGTCACTCTATGATGACAACAACCACGTTGCCAACATCGTGTTTGCTCAGAAAGCATTCACATCAGTGCCCGACAGCGAAATCGGTGAAATTTCCGACGCAGAAATCAAGGCTCGCTACGAGAAGGAGCGCAAGCGCTTCGCCATCAACGAGGAGATGCGCCGCATCAGCTATGTCAACGTGCCCATCATCCCCTCAGCCGAAGACCGCGCTGCAGCACAGAAGCGTGTAGACGAAGCCATCGCAGCTCTTACCGCAATGCCCGAGACCCAGGGACTCGCCGAGATGACCGACTTCGTGGTCAACCGTCAGACCTCTTCGCTCGGCAATATGCGTGACAACCGCCTCAAGGAATTCCTCCAGGCATCGTCAGACTCGGCAGTCAAGGTCATCAACAACACCGGTGACGCTTATACCATCGCCAAGATGATACGCCGCTCTTCTGATGTCGACTCTGTCAACATTGACGTAATCGCCATCGCCGGCAGCAAGGCAGAGCGCGACTCTATAATCAACGGTCTCAATGGCGGAACGCTCAAATTTGAAGATGTGGCAGCCGGCAACAACGTGCAGGGCTCACAGAAAGACCTGTGGCTCTCGCTTCTCGACCCCCAGGCTTCTCAGCTCAAAGAGACAGTCACCGGCGCAGCCCAGGGCGTGTACTTCTCGCCTGACACCCTCGCCGCTTCACAGGGAGGACGCATCATCCGCGTCAACCAGGTCAAGGCACCCGTGACCGTATATGACTATGCTCTTGTCACCTACACCGTCGACCCCAGCAATGCCACTATCAACAAGCTCTTGCAGGGTCTTGACAAGTTCCTCGCCGACAACAAGACAGCCGAGGCATTCAACGCCAACGCCGAAAAGGCAGGCTATGTGCTCCAGAACGCTAACATCACAGTCTCTACCCCGCAGGTAGGCGGCATAGAGGACAGCCGCAATGCCGTTTCGTGGGCTATGAACGCCAAGAAAGGTCAGGTCAGCGATGTGCTCGGCGGAGAGGATGCCGGACACTTCATGGCTGTAGCTCTCGATGACATCTACAACGATGCTTACGCTCCCTACAGCGACCCCACAGTGCGCGAATATATCGTACGCCAGATAACCAACGACAAGAAGGCTGAGAAGCTCATGGCACAGTACAAGGGCAAAGCCAAAGACGTGGCAGGCTACGCAGCCCTGATGGGCACACAGGCTGACACGACCTCTGTGTCATTCGGTCAGTTCATGATACCTAAGATCGGCATGGGCGAAAGCGCACTCACAGCCAAGGCATCCGTAGCCAAGGCAGGTCAGCTGGTAGGTCCCATGCAGGGCAATCAGGGAGTGGTAGTGTTCAGCGTAACCTCAGTCAACGATGAGGGCCGTCCCTACAACTTCACCGAAAGCTCGACTCAGTATCTCCGTGCCCGTGGTGCCATAGCCCTCTCTCAGCAGCTGACCAACATACTCCGCGGCAAGGAGAAGGTGCAGAACAACATCCTCAAGTTCTACAACGACAACCACTAATCTCATTAGCAACCACCCTACATCCAATATTTTAGACTAATCATGGCTAACAATAACGAAGAAACACGCACCACCATTGACAACCTCAATGACCAGCTCACAGGCATAGAGCAGAAGGTGCAGAACAACCAGAAGATCATAGCCTGGATATGTATCGCCGTGGCAGCTGTGGTGTGCATCGTGCTCCTCTATATCTACGCTATCCACAAACCAGGCGCAGAGGCAGCCCAGAACGCCATAGGTCAGGCTGACATGACCCTCTCTGAGGGCAACGACTCGCTCGCCCTCGTGCAGTACAAGCAGGTGGCTGCCGACTACGGCCACGAAGGCGGTAACCGTGCCAAGCTCAACGCTGCCATCCTCCTCTACAAGCAGGGACAGTGGCAGGAAGCCATCAACTACCTCAACGACTATAAGGCATCTGAAAGCCTCATCGGCGCAAGCTCACAGGCTCTTAAGGGCGACTGCTACGTCAACCTCAAGAACTATGAAGAGGCTCTCGACTGCTACGAGAAGGCTGTGAAAATCTCTGACGAGAATCCCGCCTACACCCCCTACTTCCTGATGAAGGAAGCTACTGTGTACCGCGAACTCAAGGATTACAAGAAAGAGGCTGCCACATATCAGGAAATCGTTGACGAATATCCCGATTACGGTCCTTCGATCAATGTAGACATGCAGAAGTATCTCGACCGTGCCAAGGCAGAAGCCGGCGAGTGATACCACAATACCCTAAAGCATCGGGCTGCAACCATTGAGGTTGCAGCCCGATGCTTTTTAAGGTCTTTAAGGTCCTTAGAGTCCTTAAAGTCCTTAGGGGAAAAATCAGAGGATGAGAAGGGAGGCTCCCATCAGGAGCATGCCGACTATCACGCCGCCGAGGACGAGGTGATGGTGTCCGTGGCTTTCGGCGTTGGGAAGAAGTTCGTCAAATGAGATGTAGACCATGATACCTGCCACAGCGGCTACGCACACCGCGTCGATCATCGGCGACCAGAAAGGCAACAGGAACAGAGCTGCGACCACGGCACCCACCGGTTCGGCAAGTCCGGAAAGCACAGTCCATGTCATAGCCTTCTTGCGGCTCCCGGTAGACTGATAGATAGGGACACTTACAGCTATACCTTCGGGGATGTTATGGATGGCGATGGCAATAACGATGGGGAGAGCCATCTCCACGCCGTTGAGAGCCGTCACGAAGGTGGCTATTCCTTCGGGGAAATTATGGATAGTGATAGCCATGGCAAGCACGATGCCCGTGCGTCTGAGGTGGTGGCTGTTAGCTTTGTCAAGCTCCGAAAGAGAATGGACTTCATGGGGATTCTCGTCCTCAGGTATCAGCCAGTCAATCGCAGCAATCAACGCCATACCCCCGAAAAAGGCGACCAGAGACCATAGCCGAGCATGAACATCCGACATGGAGAGAGCCATGTGTTCCATAGCCTGGGGCAGCAGCTCCATGAATGATATGTATACCATCACACCGGCAGACAAACCCAAGGCTCCAGCCAAGACACGGCTGTCACTCGCCTTGGTGAAGAAAGATATGAAACCGCCGATGCCAGTAGACAGCCCGGCGACAAACGTCAATGCAATCGCTATAAGTACCTGTGATACGTCCATGTCATTATAACATGTTTATATTGTCAATCGTTGTGAGTGTCACCATATTTTGCGGTTTTCGAGGGTGTTGCAGAATTCGTCACAAGTGGTCATCTTGACTATGGATGTAGGGACGCGGCGTGCCGCTGTTTAAGGCTCGCGGTGTTAACCGCGAGGGGAGTAATAGCCACATGCAAGCAAGCCCAAAGGGCTTGTGCTGCTTGTGGGAAACGGATGGATGGGAAAACCGGCGGTGTAACTGCCGGGGCTAATGCGTGCGGTTGACCCGGCAGCTACGCCGCCGGATTATGGGGGGGGGTGGTGACTTTTGACCACAAGCTGCACAAGCCTGCCGGCTTGCTTGCATGTGGCTACTACTCCCGCCGCGGCTATGCCGCGCCTTACCATGTCATAGAATCCTACGCCGCGTCCCTACACATTGAGGATTATTAAGTTCTGCAACGCCCTCCTACAGGATGGGAACTGCCACTCTACTCCTCTATTCAGAGGAAGGAGGGGGCGAGATGGAAGAGGCCGAGGGAGATGCCGGCATTCCAGTTACAGCCGGGATAGCTCTGATAGTTGACGTAGGCGGTGAGGGCGGCAAAGGGAGTGGTCAGTACTGCCTGAATCTCGCCGTAGAACTGGGGTGAGTCAAACCAGCGTCCGTATCGCGGCAGATAGGGATTGTCGGTGTCGCGGATGATTTTGCGGGCTGGAACGAAGCAGTTGAAAGTACCACGCAGTTGCAGATTGGATGTCGGATGCCACACTGGATTGACACCTCCAGCCACCCATGAGTTGGCACGGAAGGCTGGATTGTAGGCATTGAAGCTGGAAGCGGTAGGAGTAAATGCCGGAGCCATGACCAACGATGCCGTATAGCCATTGAGGAGCTTGCGCGTGGAAGCTATGGCATGCCCTGACAGTCCGAGCGAAAAGTGGCGTCGGAGATGCCAGTATTTCGACCCTTCAGCTTCGAGAGTGAGCCATGACATCATACGGTCACGGTCACCAAGAGACGATGCGCCCGGAAGGGTGGAAGCAAACGGATCATAGTCTACATTGCCTATGACGCCAGAAAATCTCACTTTGGCAAAGCTCCCTTCGGTGGGATAGAGTATATTGTCAAGATATGAACGTTCCCACTCCACAGCCGCCTGCCCAAGGTCAAGATGAGTATGGTCTCTGCCTCGGTCATCCTCGCCGTCAAACAGCCCTGAGAAGAACGTGTCCCACAGGTGGCCGTAACCAGCGGAAAATGACAGTTTGGAGCGGCGCGTGGGAGCCATGCTCCAGTAGAGATTGGCGTAGAACTGCGACTTGGTGATGAATGCCGGAGAAGACCAATCATAGAACAGCTTCTCGTCCTCGTTGAATTTCTGACGCATGATGGCTGTCTGCAATCCTATGTTCATGGGTATCGGAGTAGACAGTCCGTGCGACAGGCTGCCATAGGCTGCCATGTAGCTCTGACCGAGCCATGCCGAGACATTGGCAGTGGTGATATGCGATGTCAGATTGTTGTAAGTGCCCGAGAGAAACAGGAAGGAGGTGGTGGAAGATGTGATGAATCCGCCTCCAGCCACATCAAAACTGCGTTTCACCGTGCCGTCAAGGCGCAGACGGAACAAGCCTGAAATGCTGTCATAGTCAGCGTGAGGCGTCAACGTGCTGAAACGTCCAGGAGAGACAGCCCTATAGAAAGCCGCCCGTGCCTGTGTGATGCCGAAAGTGTCGGCATCCGCGTCATTGTCAAAAATGCGGGTAACATAGCGCGCCTGTGGAGCCGTCACGCCGCTGACCGCCACCGAGTCAAAAACCAGCGGAAGGGTGGCACTGCGCCACTTCTCGCGTCGCTGCTTTAGCACAGCCGACGGAGTGCGGGCGGTCACACGCCCCATGATGGAGTCAATCATCGCCTCGGCATGACGGTAGCCTATGGCATAGATAGAGTCAGCCTGCTGGAAATCCAGCAAAGAGAAGCGTTCGAGGTCAAGCTTTATGCGGATGCCCTCATCGGCAGGGAGATTGTAGTCACTCTTCTGCATAATCATATCCTCGACCTGAGCCATAAGATCATTAGGTGACGGCTTGGCATTGGGAGCGGACACATCCACTCCTATCATTATGTCAGGTTTGAAGTCCTGGCGCATCACATCCACCGGAAAATTGTCATAGATGCCGCCATCATATGCCAGCACCCCGTCAATCTCTATGGGCTTGAATACCAACGGGAAACTCATCGAAGCCCGCACTGCATCACCAAGATCGCCGTGGGAGACAACAACCTTGTGTTTGTTATAGACATCGGAGTAGACACACCTGAAGGGGACAAAGAGTCTGTCAAATTCACCACGACACTGGGCTGTAGAGGGTCCGAACAATTCCATGAACCCGAAACTCATCGGTATGGGATTTATAAGGCTCGTCGGGAGTATGCTCGTGGTGTTGATGCTGTCGTTGAAGCCGAGATTGATATGAGTCAGAGCCGGGGACGGCTGCTGCTCCAGCATATAATAGGTATATTCCTGATTTATACGCCCTTGTGACCAGTCAGCGAACTCCGGCGACTTGATCAGAGCCATCATCTCAGAGGGGGAATAGCCCATAGCGTAGAGACTGCCGACAATCGCGCCCATGGATGTCCCGGCGATACAGTCAATCGTCACTTCATGATCCTCAAGAGCCTGGATGACACCGATATGGGCTATGCCCTTAGCTCCACCACCGCTGAGCACAAGTCCCACCCGCTGATGGGCAGAGAGTGGCAGAACCGACATGAATACGAGGAGGATAAGCAGCAGGCGTGGCATATGTCAGAGAAGTTGGTTATGAGGTCAGCGAGGGAATAGGTACTATAAGTCGTATAAGATTTATAAAACTTATAAGACTTTAATGAGATTCGGATTTGGGAGTGGATATGAACGAGTCCTTGAAGCCGATGAAGTAGAGGACTCCGTCAAGCCCGATCGTGGAGATGGATTGCTCGGCGGTCTCCTTGACCTTAGGTTTGGCATGGAAAGCGATGCCGAGTCCAGCGGTTGAGAGCATCGGCAGGTCGTTGGCTCCATCGCCCACGGCTATGGTCTGTGCTATGTTGACGTTCTCAACCTGAGCAATCAGTTTGAGAAGTTCCGCCTTGCGGCGCCCATCGACGATTTCGCCCACAGCCCGACCAGTCAGGTGGCCGTCAACGATTTCAAGTTCATTTGCATACACGTAGTCAAAGCCATATTTCTGTTTCAGGTAGTTGCCGAAGTATGTGAAACCGCCGGAGAGAATCGCTGTCTTGAATCCGGCGAGTTTGAGCACCTTCATCATGCGCTCCAGTCCCTCGGTCACAGGAAGCGACTCGGCGATTTCCTGCATGACGCTCTCTGGGAGACCTTCAAGAAGCGCAACACGTTCGCGGAAGCTCTCGCAGAAGTCGATTTCACCCCGCATGGCACGCTCGGTGATGGCGCGCACCTTGTCACCGACTCCGGCACGCTGCGCCAACTCGTCGATGACCTCCGTCTCTATGAGAGTGGAATCCATATCGAAGCACACCAAGCGGCGGCATCGGCGGTACATCGTATCTTCCTGAAGGGAGATGTCAAACTCCTCAGCCTGGGCTATCTCCATGAACCGCGCCTGCATATCGGAGTGGCTCAGCGGAGTGCCGCGCACCGACAGCTCCACACATGCTTTTGCCTGCGATGTCGCCTCTGGCACCTCGTGCAGAGGCATACGACCTGTCAGACGCTGTATGCCGTCAATGTTGAGCTGCTGGCGCGCCACCTCGGCTGTCACCAGAGCGATGTGACGGGCTGTGAGTTTGCGACCGAGGATGGTGATGATCCAGCGGTTCTTGCCCTGACGTCCCACCCAATCTTCATATTCCTCGATAGTGACAGGCGTGAAGCGGATATTGACATTAAGCTCATATGCTTTGAGCAGCAGCTCCTTGAGGATGTCGCCGCTTACATCGCTCGAGGTCTTGAAGAGCAAGCCGAGCGAAAGGCTGTGATGGATGTCAGCCTGTCCGATATCGAGGATGCCTGCATCGTAGCGGGCAAGGATTTCAGTCAGAGCAGAAGTCACACCCGGGCGGTCATGACCTGATATGTTGATGAGGATGAGTTCGGTTTCTGATGGTTTATTGCTGAGTTCGTGTTGCATATGAATCCGATGTATTTAGGACGGCAATTTACGAATTTTTTCCGAATAGCCTGCCACTGCCTCATTGCGTTATCACGCGCTCATTCATAATTCACTATCAAACAACGACTTGGATGAATGTCCTGAAATTCTGCATGCTTTCTTCGGACAATGAAAGTGTTTTCAGCGGAGTCACAAAGCAGCCATATCGCTTGTCGCGGAGTCACAAAGCACTACATTTGCGCCCGCTGTCCGGCATCAAATCCTGGTTGCCGGGCATTTAATGAAATGTTTAACACAAAAAAAACAGAACTGATCATGAAATTTGCAATGACTAAAGCATTTGCTTTTATGGCAGGCATCGGCATGTGCATCGCATTCACAGGATGCAAGGACGATGACACCAGGATGCCGGCAACCGACGGCGGCTATTCGGTAGAGATGGAAATTGAACTCACACCCCAAGGCAGCGACAACTCAGCGACACCTGCGGAGGTCACTATAGTGAAAAGCCAGAACAACGGCTCACAGGAAACCGTCACACTCAATCAGAGTTGGGAGACGGCGGTGACATGCCCCGATTCGCCCGACATGGTGGGGTTCATCATTACCCCGTCGGCAGCCGCAAGCTACCGTGTAAGCTACAACATGACCATAATGCGTGACGGAGCTGTGGCAGGACACATCTCCGACAAGCAGACCGTCACAGTCAACCCCGAAGAGGATACCGATGCCGGCGCATATATATTCAAGGTGGCTGACGGAAAGTTTGAGCGCATGGAATATACAGACATGCTCAGTGGCGATGATAACGGCAAGGACAATCCGCAGCCTACGCCAGAAAAAGACAAGGAGGAGGTAAAAGTGAACGGAACGCTCTACTTCCTTTCGGAAGCAGACGAGACAGATGATGACACATCCATGCACGACAATTTCATATCGCGCTTCCCCAACCGCGCCTTATGGCAAGACAAGAAGCTCGGCAAGGGTGACTACCTGTTGCTTAAAGGCAGCGAAATAGGAGCCATAAGCCTCGATATGCTCAAAGAGAGCATGCAGGCAGGAGCCGTAGTAGTGATTGATCGCCCCCTCTCAGCGCACCAGTTGCTGGCATTTTGCGATAAAACGGGAGTCTACAACCCCTTATACCGAGATGGTGACGATGTATCACATCTGACGTTTGTGGTGGCGTCATCGGACGTGCCGTTCTATTCTACCGAGGACAATTACAGTTATCACGGACTTTTTATGAGCGTGTCACCCCGCTCCAACAGCGACGCATTTACCGACGACTATGCACAGGGAGGCGCAGCCGACCGTATAGCCCGCCTGCTCAATGAAATCAACACTGTCGCAGCTCCAGCCAAGGCTGCGACACGCAACGGCGACCTATCGGAACTCACGACCATCGCGACTGCCTACAAGGTGTTTCTCAACGACAAATCGCTCGTCCAGACTCTCAGCAAAAGCGACTACCGTGGCGACTACGCATCAGAGAGCCAAAGCAATTACTACAACTTAGAGTTTGACGTGTGGAATGTCCATTCCGATAACGAGAAGCGCAACTACTATTATATCCATCAGGAATTTCTCGGTTCATTCGCCGAGTGCTATAAAGGAGTCCACAGCAAAGCCGTGACCACTAACGGATGCTACACGATGGCGAAGGTGTGCGAATGGTACGGCGACAAGGTGACAGTGACCGCCACACCCTCTGGCTGCTCCGGGATGCAGATTCACCGCAACTCGCCAGCCACCACCAACACGTCGACCACCTACACCAGCGGCGTGGAGTGGAACTTCAGCGGGGATGTGTCATATTCACAGGAATCGGGCTGGGGTGGCACAGCACATGGAGGGCTTACCCTCAATTCGTCAAAGACCTACACCAAAGAGGATATCACCATATACAACAACTGCTCTCCTGGACGCAAACTATCGTGGACATTTGATTTGAAGAAACCGGATACCTCGTTTTCACCATGGCGAGTGGCAGGGACCAACATGTATGAGGGTGCGGCAGCAGGGCGTTCGAGCCTCTCGGTCGGTATGGACTACCTCATCTCGTTTCCTGACTCTGAGAAGAAGCCCGCAATGCACTTAGAGACTACCGTAACCCTTCGCAGCACATGCGGCAAGTGCGGCAGCATCTGCGGCGAACGCACCACAAACACGACAGGCGAACGAAACATATACCTGCCGGTGATAAGCTCCAAGTGAACAGGTCTCTCAGGACATATATGACAAAGCCGCCCGGACATCCATCAAAGGAGTCCGGGCGGAATCGTTTATGTCAACAGACAGGCTGCTGATTATTTCTTCTTGCGGTTGCCGTAGCGGCTCATGAACTTGTCGACGCGACCTGCGGTGTCGACGAGCTTCTGCTTGCCGGTGAAGAAGGGGTGAGACGAGCTTGTGATTTCAAGCTTTACGAGGGGATAGGTCACACCGTCGATTTCGATAGTCTCCTTAGCGGCTACGGTAGAGCGGGTGATGAAAGTTTCGTCGTTGGACATGTCCTTAAACACGACCTCGCGGTAATTGTCGGGATGGATGCCTTGTTTCATCGTTATGTGAGTGTTATTTTGTGAGTTTTAATGTTGAGGTGAACTTGACGCTGGTAAGACGTCTCGTCATTGTAATGGCGCGGCAAATTTACGCATAACTTTCGTAATATGCAATAGTTATATATGGTGCATGTGGTCGAGAAATCAATTGAAAGGCGTAACAAAACACACAGTTTGCCATTTAATCATATTTAACGCATACTTAAAGCCATTTTATCTACATTTGCCAGTACTTTAATAACTGATCTCAAACTTTAAATCAATCATTATGAAAAAACTGCTGGTGGCATTATTTATGGTCACACTTTCCGTTTGCAGCATCTGTACGCTTGCACAGACTCCATCCCAACCGACACTTACAGCCAAAGGGATAGGAAGCCTTACAATCGGCATGAGAAGCGCAAACATACCATCATCAGTGACAGGACTATATAACAAGAAAACCTACACTGCTGCTTCTCCCGACGATATGGAATTTCCTGGAGCGGGATGGTATATCTGCACTCTGAATGGAAAGCAAACTATGGCGATATTTATCGGACACGACAAAAAGGTGTGCGGCATCTCGGTGTTCACTCCCAAATTGAAGTCAGCTGATGGAGCATACGTGGGTATGCCAGTGAGCAAGCTCAAACAGCTGAAAGACATCCATTACGAGATGGAAGGAATGGGAGACCCCTACTATTATTCAGCACACGGCAACGCGGAAATCCAGTATCTCACTACCGACTCCGAGCCAGCAACAGTGCGGGTCATGTGCACCGGCATCACCTATTGAGTGCAAATACCTCATATAACCACATCGCCTGGGACGCGGACATGCCACGGCATGTCCCTACAGGGTCAGCGGGACGGGTCAGGTGCGGAGGTTGAAATTGAGGATGGCGTCGACGATGAAGAGGCTGCGGATGTCGGTGCGGCGGATTTCCATGTCGTCGTAGGCGGCGTTGTCGGAGTGGAGGATGACTATGGAGGGGTCGGAGGGGCAGCGGCGGAGGAACTTGACGAGGCGGTAGTCGTCGAGGACCACGACGTAGATCTGCCCCCAGAAGATTATGGAGGTGTCGCGGATAGGGCGTATGGCGATGTAGCCGCCGTTCTGGATGGTGGGCGACATGGAGTCGCCGCTGACGCGCACTATAATGTCATCGGGATTGAGCTGCGGGAGGTCAACGCGACCCACTATGCGGTCGGCTGTCAGCATGCGTGACAGTTCGGCTGTGCCGGCGGTCACGTCTATGTCGTAGACCGGAAGCATCTCAGCCGCGCCCATCGAGGCGCATACCTCATCATCCATCTCCTGTATGCCTTCAGAGTCCATTGTGACGGCATGCTGCGGCTTGGGAAACGGGATGCCTGCGCCGTCATGGAGCCACGGTTTTGCCACTCCGAAGTCTGCAACGATGCGGTTGATCAATCCCTCTGTGATGGGGAAGCGCCCCGAGAGATGCTTGGAAAGGTTGGAGGGATCGACCCCTATGCGGCGGGCAAACTCAGCCTGCGACATGTGGGATATGCTGATAAGATGGCGGATGCGACCTATGACGGCATCGGAGTCAAAGGGACGTGCATTATTAGGAGACGAGATAGAAATCATAAGGTAGTGATATATACCGCAAAGATAGTAATTTTTACAACAATAACGGTGTATTTTTAACAGACATACGTTAAATTTCAACGGATTACGGCACAAAGAGGATGAAATCTTTTGCCGAAAAGCATAAAAATTCTTAAATTTGCCATTTTGGAAGATAAAACAATCCAACAGGTTACAATTTGTCGGTCAAACTCAGCCAATCACGTCAAATATCCATGACAGAAGCGCATGAGAACCACTCAAATTCATCAACGGACAACAAGAAACATCTATATAGCATTATGGAGACAACAGACATCAAGGTCCTCGACAAGGTAGTCGTCAGATTTTCGGGCGACTCCGGCGACGGAATGCAGCTGGCAGGTAATATATTTACCAATGTGTCAGCCGGCGTAGGCAACCAAGTTTCAACCTTCCCCGACTATCCGGCAGAGATCCGCGCCCCGCAGGGCTCTCTCAGCGGCGTATCGGGATTTCAGGTAAGTGTCGGCATGAACGTGCACACCCCAGGTGACAAGTGCGACGTGCTGATAGCCATGAACCCTGCCGCCCTGAAGCAGAACGTAAAGTTTCTCAAGCCCGGCGGCGTGATCATCGTAGATATCGACTCCTTCAAGGAAGCCGACCTCAAGAAAGCCCTCTTCGAAACCAACGAGCCTTTCAAGGAACTCGGCATCAACGCCCAGGTGGTGGAAGTACCCGTGACCTCTATGACCAAAGCCGCCCTCGCCGACAAGGGTCTTGACAACAAGAGCGTGCTCAAATGTCGCAACATCTTCGCCCTCGGACTCGTCTGCTGGCTGTTTGACCGCCCCTTGGAGGCAGCCATCCGCCATCTCCAGAGCAAGTTTGCCAAGAAGCCAGCCATCTTCGAAGCCAACCGCGAGGTGCTGCAGGCTGGTTACAACTACGGACACAACATCCACGCATCCGTGTCGACCTACCGCATCGAGACCGAGAACCCGCAGAAAGGTGTGTACACCGACATCAACGGCAACACCGCCACCGCGTGGGGTCTCATCATGGCATCGGAGCGCAGCGGCCGTCCGCTCTTCCTCGGCAGCTACCCCATCACCCCTGCCACCGACATACTCCATGAACTTGCCAAGCGCAAAGACCTCGGTGTGACAGCCGTGCAGATGGAGGACGAGATAGCCGGCGTATGTTCGGCAATCGGAGCCTCGTTTGCCGGAGACCTCGCTGTGACCTCCACTTCAGGTCCAGGTCTCGCTCTCAAAGGCGAAGGCATCGGACTGGCAGTCATCGCCGAGCTCCCCTTGGTGGTAATCGACGTGATGCGCGGCGGTCCCTCTACCGGCATGCCCACCAAGACCGAGCAGACCGACCTCATGCAGGCTCTCTACGGCCGCAACGGCGAGTCACCACTCTGCGTGCTTGCAGCCACCACCCCTACCAACTGCTTCGACATGGCATTTGAAGCAGCGCGTATAGCCATCGAGCACATGACCCCCGTCATACTGTTGACCGACGCATTCATCGGCAACGGTTCGAGCGCATGGCGTGTACCTGAGGCTTCGGAATATCCCGAGATACACCCACGCTTCGTGCCCGAATCGCTACGCGAGGGCTGGAAGCCCTACAAGCGCGACGAGAAGTCACTCGCCCGCTACTGGGCACTCCCCGGCACCGAGGGACTGATGCACCGCGTGGGCGGTCTTGAGAAAGACAGCGACACCGGAGCCATCTCCACCGATCCAGCCAACCACGAGAAGATGGTGGCACTGCGCCGCGAGAAAGTAGCCCGCATCGCCGACAACATCCCCCTGCAGGAAGTGCTCGGAGACGAGAACGCCGACACCCTGCTCCTCGGCTGGGGCGGCACCTACGGACATCTGCGCACCGCCGCCAACGAGCTCAATGCCGCCGGCATCCCGATGGCATTTACCCAGCTCGCATACATCAACCCGCTGCCCCGCAACATGGCAGAAATCATGAGCCGCTACAAGCGCGTCATCGTGGCTGAGCTCAACACCGGCATGTGTGCCGACTACCTCCAGGCACAGTTCCCCGCGACCCACATCGACCGCATCAACAAGGTGCAGGGACAGCCCTTCCAGGTCAGCGAGGTTGTAGAGAAGGTACGCGAAATCCTCGGCAAGTAAGAAAACAGATCAGACAACACTCCATATATACAGAGACAACAATGGAAGAACTCATATATACCCCCGCCAATTTCAAGAGCGACCAGTCAGTGCGCTGGTGCCCCGGCTGCGGCGACCACGCCATACTCAACTCGCTCCACAAAGCCATGGCAGCAGTTGGCGTAGCTCCTCATCAGACAGCCGTCATCTCGGGCATCGGTTGCTCGTCACGCCTGCCCTACTACATGAACACCTACGGCATGCACACCATTCACGGCCGCGCAGCCGCCATAGCCACAGGCGTGAAGCTCGCCAACCCCGAGCTGACCGTATGGCAGGTGTCGGGCGACGGTGACGGTCTCGCCATCGGCGGCAACCACTTCATCCATGCCATCCGCCGCAACATCGACATCAACATGATGATCTTCAATAACAAGATCTACGGTCTGACCAAGGGACAGTACTCCCCCACCAGCGACCGTGGCACAGTGTCGAAGTCATCGCCCTACGGCACAGTCGAGGATCCCTTCATCCCGGCAGAACTCGTGTTCGGTGCCCGCGGCAACTTCTTCGCCCGCAGCATCGATGTCGAGCTTGAGACCACCCGTGAAGTTATGATAGCCGCCGCCCGCCACAAGGGCACATCGGTAGTGGAGATCCTACAGAACTGCGTCATCTTCAGCAACGGCGTCCACAGCCGTATCACCGACAAGGAAGTGCGCGCCGACCGCACCATCCATCTGCGCCACGGCGAGAAGATGCTCTACGGCAAGGACATGAACAAGGGTCTCGTGCGTGACGGATTCTACATCAAAGCCGTGGAACTCGGCAAAGACGGCTACACTCTTGACGACGTGCTCGTGCACGATGCCAAACTGCCCAGCAACTTCCTGCACCAGCAACTCGCCATGATGGACGGCGAAACCCTTCCTCTGGCAGTAGGCGTCATCCGCGATGTCGACTCAATCACCTACAATGATGCCGTCAGCCAGCAGATCGAGGAAGTACGCGCCAAGAAGGGCTTCAACTCCCTGCGCGAGATGATCCTCGCCGGCGACACCTGGACTGTGGAATAACCGCAACGCAATCCGACACCCTCATCACGATGTAGGGACGCGGCGTGCCGCGTCATCAAACGCAACACACAGCCTGACACGATGACGCGGCACGCCGCGTCCCTACCTTAAAACCGACCCCAGCCATCATGGAAGTACTCTACGAAGACAACCACATAATCATAGTCAACAAAGCCCCTGGCGAGATAGTGCAGGGTGACAAGACCGGTGACACACCGCTGAGCGAGACCATCAAGGCATATCTCAAAGAGAAGTATGCCAAACCGGGCAACGTGTTCTGCGGCGTGGTGCACCGCCTCGACCGCCCCGTAGGCGGCGTGGTTGTATTCGCCAAGACCTCCAAGGCACTGGCGCGTCTCAACGAGATGTTTCGCGAGGGGAAAGTCGACAAGACCTACTGGGCGATTACAGCCGGGACTCCCGCCGAGCCGTCGGCGACCCTCACCCACTATATCACCACACGCCAGCAGGGCAACAAGAGCTATGCATCACTCAAACCTACTGCCGAGGGGAAAAAGGCGGTGCTCCACTACGACCTGATAGCCCGCGGTGACCGCTACAACCTGCTTGAAGTCAAATTAGAGACCGGGCGCAAGCACCAGATACGCGTACAGCTCTCATCCATCGGCTGCCCCGTCAAGGGTGACCTCAAATACGGAGCCAAGCGCAGCAACCCCGACGGGTCTATATCGCTGATGGCACGTCGCATCCGATTCACCCATCCCGTCAGCGGCAACGACATAGATGTCACGGCACCTGTGCCTGACGACAACCTGTGGCAGGCACTCGCCGCCGAGGTTTCCGACATCGCCGGCAAGCCGGCTGAACAGTGACAAGAGGCTGCAAAACGCTGCAAAACGCACGTTTGATGCAGAATTAGGCGGGAAAATTTGGATAATTCAATAATAACCGTTAATTTTGTGGCGCATTTGACAGCAGAGGCTGTCAGAGACGATGCAAGTCTGCTTCAGTAGCTCAGTTGGTTAGAGCACCTGACTGTTAATCAGGGGGTCGTTGG
>ERZ894194.214-NODE-214-length-50280-cov-68.444659_pt1 | contig 50280 bp, 81 predicted proteins | sample MGYA00380283_ERZ894194 | MGnify/ENA primary metagenome ERZ894194 (study PRJEB32331, sample SAMN06328448) | human gut metagenome | biome: human gut microbiome; feature: stool | host: Homo sapiens | collected 2013-02-13 ... | reverse complement strand
TAAATATTGTTTGAGAGAAGTTTTAGTTGATATTCCTTATATTATAAGAGAAGATATTAATGAAAGTGGAAAAGAAATTATACACTTACTTTATGATAGAATTTATCGTCTTAATTATAAAGTAAATAGTGAAATGCTTAGTACAGTTGTATTAACACTGGTTAATAAACTGACAAAAGAATATTTTATATGTTTTGCAGGTGATGGTGTATGCAAAATTAATGATAAAATACATTCTGTACATGATTCAAATAGTAATGCTGTGTGGTATTTATCTAGTGTAAAGTATTCTGATTTCAACTTTTATTATGATACTTATTGTACTAAATATAGTGGAATATTTGAAAACGAAATTTCCATATCATCAGATGGCATGGAATCTTTTAAAGATAAATTTGGGACAGATGTTACAACTGAAGCTGAAATTTTGTTTTTAGGATTGAATTATGATGAATTGAAATTGAATGATAAATATAAAACAATACCAATGTGTCGTTTATATAATATGTTTCAAAACGGAAAGATTGATGAATTTAAAAATATTCCAGTAAAGAATTTAGATGATTTTACAATTATTAAAATAACTGAAATAAAAGAAAAAAGTAATGAAACGTCTATTGAGTCTATGGAATAGATATGTCAGATTTGTTCAGTTCCGTAGCCATAAAGCAACCTTTATTGACTATGTTTATATAATATTTGCGAATGTATTTACACTAGCATTTTTATTTCACATATTCTTTTTAACACTAACTATATACAATTATATAGCTATGTTCTTAATAATGGGACTGCTTGTGTATATAGAATCAAGCGAAATTAAAAAATGGAAAAGATACAAAAAGATAAATCATATAAAATGAAAAATATAATGTTGATATTGGAATTTTTATTGATATTAACATTTATGATAGCATCAATTTATTTGATGACAAATGCTATTATTGTTGGAGTGTTTGCTCATATATTTTTTATATCTTTTTGTTTATGGTGGGTATATGAGATATATGGTTTATGGAAAGATTTTTTTAATAGGATTAAAAATGAAAAGAATACCTAATGTCACGCCTTTATTAAAAGATAATCAAGAATTATTAGCTAAATTAAATGATATTACTAAAGTATCATTTTTAGATAAAAATGGTATTATTTGGAAACCGTTTAGTAATGGTAAATGGTTTGGGAGAACTGCATACTGGAACAAAAAACTTTTAAAATATGAATAAAAATGGAAACAAATGAAAAGAATAATTTGACTGAAAATACCATTGTTAGTTTTAATATAAATGATGCTATTAAAGGTATAGGTATTATTAAAGGAATTGCAAATAGAAGTTTACCTGTAATTGGTAAATCTTATATTATAGAAATTTTATCTTCCAAAGGTATTGATAAGAAAACATATCCATATTCTAGTATAGTAGTATTTGAGAAATTTATTGAAGTGAAACATTTTTAAAAAATAAAGTAATATGAGATTAGATACTTTAGAAAAAAGAATGCTATATTATCGCAGTTTAACTGATTATAAACTATTACCAAATGCACCTGTATTATTAATGTTAGATGGTAGGGCATTTTCCAAGTTTTGTAAAAGATTTGAAAAACCATATGATGAAAAATTTATTGATATGATGAATCAAACAGCCCAATATTTGTGCGAAAACATTGAAGGTTGTAAATTTGCATATGTACAATCAGATGAAATTTCTCTTTATGTGACTGATATGGAGAATGAAAATTCTGAAAGTTGGTTTAGTTATCGAATGGTAAAAATGTGTTCTATTGCAGCAAGTTTGGCTACGGCTAAATTCAACCAATTGTTAATGATTGATTATTTAAATGAAAAATCAATTGAAACATTAAAAGAACAGAAACTAGTTGAATTTGATTGCAAAGTGTGGAATGTACCAACTTTAAATGATGTTTTTGCGTGGTTTTTGTTTCGCCAAATTGATTGCATAAGAAATTCTAAACAAATGGCTGCTCAAACTTTCATTCCTCATGACCAATTAAAATGTTTGCACACTGACCAACAAATTGCAAAACTTAAAGAATGGAAAGGTATTGATTGGAATGATTATTCAGATGATAAAAAATTCGGTCGTTTTCTTTATAAGGAAAGTGTAGTAATTCCTTATATTATTCCTGAAAAATTTAAGAATGGTAAAGTTCCATCTAAAATGTTAGAAACGCTTATCACTGAAGATACTGATGATGGAACTTTTTATTATATTAAACGTAATAAATGGATTGCTCACAATGGTTTTGAACTAACAACTGAAGAAGGTAAACAACAATTTTATGATATACTAGGATGGCAACAATAAAAGATAGTAACGGAAAAGTTTATAAAATTGAATGAGATTGTATAATCTCATTCAATAGTTCATCATAATTTGTAAAAACTTTAGAAATATATGAATTATTATTTGTATTACTAAAATATATTATATTAATTCCATTTTGTTTACATAAATCATATTTTAATTTATCATTTTTGCTAAGTTTAATATATTTTTGTAAACCACCAAAGTAATTAACAGGTTTAAAATGCTGTATTCCTTGACATTCAATTGCAATATTATAATCTGGAAGATAAAAGTCTAATCTTAAATTATATTTTGATTTAAGCCATTCAAAAGTTTTTTCTCGTTCATAGTTAATATTGTTTTTAACTAAGAAATTAGAAATTTCTTTTTCTAATTTACTTTCATTGCATATTGGGCAACCTTGACCATTTAGATGATTATTAGGCTGTTGGCAAAATTCACCATGTTCAGGACATATAATACAAACTTTGGTTTCGTTATTAATATATTTTACTTTTGAATAGTCATATTTGTTACCATGTACTTCTTTGGCTTTATTGATGAACTTTTCATTTGTTAACTTACATTTATCGTTTCTATGTTTGTTAGCACAAATTGGGCATCCTTGTTTACGATTTATGTGTTTTTCAAATGTTTGTTCAAATTCGCCATGTTCAGGGCATATAATTGTAGATTTAGTGTCAATGTTTACATAGTTAAATTTTGAATAATTGTACTTATTATTATGCACTTTATTAGCACTTTCAATCCATTCATTAATAGTTTTATTTAAATTACGACATTTAGGGCAATTATGTTTACGATTTATATGTTTAACAGGTGTCATCCAAAATTCACCATGTTTAGGGCAAATAATACAAACTTTGGTTTTATTAGTTTTGTATTCAACTTTTGAATAATCATATTTGTCACCATGAATTTCTTTAGCTTTATTAATGAATTCATTAGTTGTTAATTTTTTCATATATGTTTTATTTACATATAAATATATTAAAAAATATTAAAAGTACCCTTACCTCTTTGAGATTATTAAAAATAGTTGTATATTTGCATAAGTTTAATTTAAGTTGTTGTATATGAGTAATATTGTGTTACATGATGATAAAGGAAATAAATATAAAGTTTCCATGTCAAATGAAATAAATCGTGGTGGCGAGGGGATGATTGTATCATTAAACAATGGCAAAGTTGTTAAACTATATTTTGAAGCTTCTAGAGCCATTTCTCAAAGAAAGATAGATGAACTATCGCTTTTAGATAATAAATTGTTTATAAAGCCCGAAATTGCAGTTTCTGGTGATTATAATGGTTTTATAATGCCTGAGCTTGATTGTGTTGATTATTTTCCATTATATTCTCTTTATTCATTAAATTTTGCTATGAAAAGAGGATTACCATCAGATTATCAAACAAAAATAGCAGATAAATTAATAGCAGCAGTAAAAAATGCACATGATAATAACATCATTATTGGTGACTTAAATCCTTTTAATGTTATGGTCAATAATAATTTAGATGTTAAGTTTATTGATGTTGATTCTTATGAGACTACATCTTATAAACATAATGATAAATTATTAGAAGAAATAAGAGATTATAAAAATAATGGTTTTGTCACTAAGAATAGTGATTATTTTGCATTAGCTGTGTGTATTTTCAATTTGTTTACTGGTATTCATCCATATAAAGGCATTCATAATATATATCGTGATAATCTAAAAGACCGAGAAGTGAATGATTTATCATTAGTTAATAAAAAAGAATTTGGGAATATAAAAGTTCCCAAATTTTATAAAGCAATTTCTGATACTAATCTTTTAGGATTGTTTGAAAAACTGTTTAATAATAATGAGCGATTTTTACTTGATTTACATGGTGCAATTATTAAACAAATTAAATTTGACAAGGTAATTTGTTCTGATGATTTATTGATTACTACTATATTATCAGAAAATATTGTATCAGTTACTTCTTCACAAAATTATTTATGTATAACAACTGATACACATCATTTAATCATGTCAACAGTATCTAAAGGAGTTGTAATGAACTTAACTATAATTGATAAATCAATCAATATTATATTGACTGATAAATACATATATGGATTAAAAGGAAATAAGCTAAAACTTTTTGATATTAAAAAACAAGAATTTATTGATATTACATCATTAGCAATTAATAATGTACATTGTATAAAACAATATGAGAATATATTATTAATAATAACAGCAAATGATACTATGTACAAGATATATTTGGATGAAACATTTTGTAATTCAGTTAAATATACAGTCGAAAATGTATATCATAAATCTTTTATTAAACGTGATGGGCTATTTCAACGGCTTGGTATTAATAATATTATATTCTATAATAATGGTAAAACATTAAATTCTTGTATATATCCTAATAATATTGCAGATATTCAACAAGTAGGAAATGTTGGATTAATCACAAGTGTGCAAAATTCTAAAATTGTTTATGAATTGTTTTCAATAAACAAAATGGGTAAAATGAACACAATTCAAATTCCTGAACAATATAATTTTACAGCAAATGAGAAGTTCATATTGTTATTTAAAGATGATAAATTAAGGTTTATTGATAAAGAAACATTAAATGAAGTAATATCATTTAAAATAAATGATGTTGATGATTACCAAATGTTATCAACAAAATCTGGAATTATTGCATATAATTCTAGTAATGTTAAATTATTAAATACTAAATAAAAATATATTAAAATTGTGGTAAATATGGCAAATAAGTCGTATATTTGCAATGAAATTAATTTTAAAAAAATAAATAAAAACTTTAAGAAAAATGAGAACATTAATTGTAAGTGGATTTTTAGCTAAAGATGCTCAAATTGATACTATTCCCACAAGTGGAAATAAAGTATTGAAACTTGTATTGGCTTCTAATGAATATGGTGATGAAAAAAATGCAGATGGAACAAACAAAGCTGTGTGGGTTAACATTTCTTCTTTTAAAGAAGAAGCTATGAGAATGGCACAGTATTTGAAAAAAGGTAGTAATATTATTGCCATTGGTGATATGAGAACAAGGATGTATCAAAACAAAGCCCAAGAATGGGTATGTGGTGTTGAAATATATAATGCTGATATTAAGTTTAACGGAACTGGTACAAAGAAAGAAGATAATGCATCAACAGATGAAACTCCTGCATCTGTACCCAAAAGTACAGCAAAACATACTGACATGAATATTGCTGTACAACCTGCACCATCAATACAAAATGATGATACAGATGACCTTCCATTCTAATATAGATTTAGTTATGTAATAAAAAAAGCCATACAATGTTGTATGGCTTTTTTTGTTTATTTATGGTTTTCAATTAAGTATTTATTAATAAACAAAATATTATGATTTTAACTGTCGTTTTAGTAATTGCTGTTATTGGGTGTGCAATTGGTTTTTACTTTTATAAGAAAAACAATAAACCACATGTAGACCCTACTCCAGAGCCTAAACCAGAGCCAACACCTGACCCTGAACCAGAGCCTGAACCTGTTGTTGATAGTGTTAAATGGAAAAACACTAAAACTGTTCATATACCAAAAAAAGGTAAAGTATTAAATGATGTTGAATTAGATATAACAGGAGACCCTTTTATTAAATTTGAAGCAAGAGTAAATGGTGTTATAGATAATAGTATCAAATTTACACCATCAGAAGGAAACGGATTCACCAAAACTACAATATCAGTAGATGAAAATACTTCAGATGAATCAAGAATAATCGAAATTACTGTAAAGAAAGATGGCGAGTAAAACAACAAAAATACAAGTATTACATAGCAATTTTCCAATCGTTCCAAGTTTAGATAAACTTGATGAAGGAGTTATTGCAATTAATAATAGAAAAGATAAAGAAAAAATTTATTTTAGAGGTGAAGTAGATGAAAGCGGTACAACTAAAATTGTTGAGTTTGACCCTACTTCAACTATAATGAAATTAGTTGACCAAAAAATACAAGATACTGATATTGGTCATTTACAAGACCAAATTGATATTATTAATGGTGGCGATAATGTTGATGGGTCATTTGCACATGCTGATAAAGTTTTGGAAGATAAATTAACCCCACTTATCAATAATAAAGTACAACAAATTAATGCTGGTAAAGGTATTAAAGTTACTGAAAGTGTTGTTAATGATGTTAAATCAGTGTTGATTGAAACAGTAGTTAAATCAAATGATTTAGTATTGTCAGTAGATGCAACTAGTGGTATTACAAGTACTATTAAAATGAATATATCTGGTAACACAATATCTTTATTAGGGCGCAATGATATGGTTATTAGTAGTATTGTTGTTCCTGGTATGAATTTAACCTTTACATCAACTGATGGTATTGATTTAACAAATACAAACGGTGATGTTACAGCAAATTTAAAAATAGATTCTAATCCTGATAACCGTTTGGAACTAGGTAATAATGGGCTTTTTTCTTCAAGAATTATTAATTGTGGAAACTATTAGAATAATTATTATATAAAAAGTAATAATATTTTTAGTTTAAATGAAAAGAGATAAAGTTATAAATTATTCAAGCAAAACTGCAACAAATGATACTATCTTAAAACACTATTGTCAATAATAGTGATGCTGATAAAAATTTGTTAGTAGGTGAAATTGCTGTTGTTATGACCAGTGATAATGAAGCCCTTTATACACTGAATCATAATAAAACTGCTCTTATCGAATATAAGCCTTATTACAAAATTAAGGCTTATATTGATGAGTAAACAGCAGGTGTTATGAAAAATGAAGAGGTGACAATAACTTTTGCATCTAATGTTGGAAATATACCTTCTAATGCAAAAGCTATTATTACATTTAAAGATGAAGGTATTGAAACTCTGTATTTTAGAAATGAAAAAGGAGATGGTTTACTAGAATTTATTGAAAAGAATTCAATAGTTGATTTAATTAATGAAATTTTAAAAAATGCTGATATTGGTGAGTTTAATGAAAAATTGGCAAATAAAGTTCATAGCATTATTGGAGAAAAATGCATTAACAGTGTTGAAGATAAAGATGATGAAGGAAACAAAATAGTTAGATTATCAGTTAAAATAGATGATAATGTGGCAAATAGAGCAACAATTAACGATAAAGGTTTATTTGTAAGTAATATAATTGATTGCGGTGCATTTTAATAGTTAAAAAATATAAAGTCTGTAATTGGATTACAGACTTTTTTGTTTTATTGGGTTTAAAGTCGTATATTTGCATAAACATAAATAATTTTAATATGACTATATTTTTAATTCTCATAGGATGTGTTTTAATATTTGCTCTTTTTGTTAGATGGATATTTTTAGAAATATTCAAGAAAAATATTGATATAACCAGAAAACTAAGAGTTGTTTCTATTTCTGAAAGTAATACTATTAGTGGAGAAAAATATTATAAAATAAAATGTAAAGCTTGTGAAACCAGTAATGAATATCTTAATTTAGAGATTGATTTTGGTAAAGCAATTACAATTAATTTATTTGATATAGGGGAAGTGAATGTGGGTGATGAAATTGTGTTTGAAAAATTTATAAATAAAGAATTAAAATGGGATAAATAATGTTAAATATAAAAGAAATCTTAGAGTTTAGAAAAACTAATCCAGAACCTAAAGAAGTTACTAAAATTAGGGAGAAAATACTATCAACTTTTAATAAGTTACAATTTGTTGAAGAAACACACCAATATTTTCTTCCTGATACAAAAGGTAATCTTATAGAATATGATTGCGTAAGTAATGTAACACATAAATTTGTACCACATGAAAATTGGGATTTAATTGCTGAAAATTATGCAATTAAACATAATAAGCCAAAAGAATTAGTACAAGAAGAGTGGCATTATAATAATATAAGAGCAACTAATAGTGGTACAGGAGTACATTTGTATGGAGAAATGTGGATGGAGCTATTTTTAGGTCATCCAGACAATATTTGTGACATAATTAAGCCACAATACCAAGATGGATATTTATTGCCACATTCACCAAAAGAAGAAGCCGTAGCAAAGTTTAATGAGGATTTGTTTAGAACACCTAATATGTACCCTGTGTTAGCTGAAACAAAAGTTTATACAGGTGTCAATGAAAACGTGAAAAAATTAAATAATAACTATGCAGGTACATTTGATATTTTATATTATTTTAAACACCCAACAGATAATGAAAAAAGTGGCTTATTAATATTGGATTATAAAACAAATAACGATTTATACAGTAAATATAATATTGATAATAATAAAATGCTATTAGAACCATTTACCAATATGGTGAACCAAAATTTATCATTATATACACTTCAATTATCATGTTATCAAATACCACTTGAAGATATTGGAATGAAAGTGTTAGGTAGAAGAATAATTTGGGTTAAGCCTGATGGAAATTATGAAAAAATACCTGTACCTGATGTAACTAATGTGTTAAGAAATGTATTGTAATTATGACAAGAGAAGAAATTGAAAAAGATATAGAATGGGAGTTTGGCAATTCTTGTGGCATCTGGTGCCCATTTAGAGATATAATAGATAATTATACTGATGAAGATATATATGATGTTATGATTCAATGGGCTAAAAAACATGGTGCTAAGTTTGATGATGAATAATTAACTATATTTAACGAGATTTCTTTTGGAGTCTCGTTTTTTATTTGTACATTTGTGTAATAATAAAAAACCATAGAATTATGAAACGAGAACATTATCTTCCAAAACAGCCTAAATATGGCAATAAACAGTGTAAAACTTTCTCTCATATAGATATAAATGGAGAAAAAGTTATGAAAAATAAACAAAAATATGATACTGATAAGGAAGCAATTGAAGAAGCAAGAAAATTAAATTGTTTACTGAAACAATTCATAAAGTAGTTGCATATAAGTGTATAACATGTGGAAAGTGGCACATTGGTAGAACTAGTAAAGTTTTAACTGAAAAAGAAAAAGAGCATTATAGAAGTCTTGGAACGCCTTTTAATTTTAAAAAAGTCATATATAAAACTGATATATCAGAGGGTAAGTTTAAACGTGTAATTCCAAGTGCTGAACAGGAACTTATTATTAAAAGAAATTTAGGTTTATTATGAGTAAATTAAAAAAAGCACAAAATATGAGGGCTGATTTCATAAATTTCATAAAATCAGTTGTATTCATGAAAGGAAAATTAAATATATGTGGTGAACAAGAGATAAATTTTGATAATTTATCAAATGTAATTTCTTTGGATTATTTTGATATTAATGGTGCAAGTCATTCAAGTTATATTGAAAGTATTTCATTATGTAATGATAAATTGGCTTTTAATACCAAAAATGGTGATATATTAACACCATTAGATTTAGAAGTGGAAGCTTTGGGGAATATAGTAAATATTTTGAAATAATAGTTAAATATGAAGTTAAATAAAAAATATATTAAAATACTTCAAAAAGCATTCAGAGTATGGAGTAATAAATTAGATGATTATGATTTACGTTATGCAATGGATGAAATTTATTATGCTAAAAGTCCAGCAGCCGCAATTCAGAAATTTTTATCTTCTGAATATGGATATGATTCATCATTTAATGACTGTAAAACACAACGTGTTCCAAGTGATGACAAAATTGAATATAATGATGGCATAGTATTTAAAACAGGATTTAGAAGTTGTGTTGAGGATAATATGGAAGAACTTGAACGTATGAATATGATTCGTAAACTTTCTGATGATACAATGTTTTACATACAAGATAGAAGAAACTATGTTGGCAATTCAGTTCTTTGGTGGGGTTTAAATAGTGGTGGTTATGTTACAGACCCAAAGAAAGCAATGAAAGTATCAAAAGAATATATTTTAAAACATGTATGGAGAAAAACTGATATTATATGGGAAGCGACTGAAGTAGAAAATAATATTACATCACATGTTGATGCTCAATATCTTAATAAAAAGAAAAGTTTTTAATATGAAAAGAGGTGATAAAGTATTAATTAAAGAATGCCCTATTAAAAAATATATAGGAAAAGAAGGAGTTATTACAAATGTAATTTGTAAATGGAATTGTGAAAAATTGTATAAAGTAACAATTGGCAATACAACAATTAAAAATTGGGCAACAGATGATTGTCTTGAATTAATTGTTGAGAGGAAAGCAACAGCAGAATTGTATGATACTGAAACTGAAGATATTAAACAGAAAAAAGAATATAAAGTAAGTGAAGAATGTTATCATTGCAAATATAAATATAATATTCCAGGAAATGCTCATATTGGATGTCGTAAATATTGTGAAGGAAACACATTTGCGTCTTATGGTATTGCAAATGGATGGGTTATTAATATTCCAACATTAGGAATTTCTTGTTTTGACCCAATTTGGAAAGATACAAAGTGTCCACATTTTGAAGAAAAAGAATAATATGAAAAAAGTTGATATTAATAGAATTTTAACAGATGTCTTATCTGTTGTTTTTAACAATGAAGGTAGTAACTCTCCTGAAGATATTACTGATTATGTAGATTCAGAAACAATTCTTGATTATATGTTAGAAGATAATGATTATTTTTTAAGTAATTTTTTAACATATCTTGAAAGTGCATATATGAATGGTAAATATCCATGTAATGATGGCGATAAATGTTATTATAATGTGTTATTTGTAATGATACGAAATCCTCATTATAAAGAAAAATGTCAAGACTTCATGAATCGTTATGGGTTTGATTTAGATATAATTAATAGAGATTTTTTGTAATATGCTTAAATTATCTGATATTAGAAAACCATTAAAAATTGATGTTCAATCACCTTGTGTTATAACAAGACTTGGGAGAATTGAAAACAGATATGACATTGATTGGGATATTATATTAAGCGATGGAAAACCATTACAAAGAGATTTTTGTTGGTCGCATGAACAAAAATCTGAATTGATATTATCAGTTCTTAAAAATATTCCAATACCACCTTTTAGTTTTATCATTGGTGGTAAAGATGACAAAACATTAAGAGTTATTGATGGTAAACAAAGATTATCAACTTTAATTGATTTTTATAAAGGAGTAATTTCATTTCATTATGAAGGGAAAAATTATTTTTATAAAGATTTAGATAAATCTGCACAATTTGAATTTGAATATTTTGATATTATGGCTTCAGTGGCTTATGAGCCTTTCGTTGAAGATACCACAATTAAGAAAAACAGAAAATGTGTACCATTTAATGATGAAGATATTATTGAATGGTTTAAATTAATCAATTTTGCAGGAACACCTCAAAATAAAGAACATTTAAATATATTAATTAAAAAAATTAAACAATATGGAAGGAATAATTAAATCAATTCTCGATTGCGACCTCTATTCATTCTCGATTCAATATCTTTATTTACAAAAATTTCCTCGTGCAAAAGGAACTTTTAAATTCAAAGATAGAAGTAACACAGTTTATCCAGAAGGGTTTGCTGAAAAAGTAATGTCTGAAGTTAGAAAGATGGATAATCTTCAGCTTCAAGATGATGAAGCTGAATGGATGGAAAATAAGTTGTATTATTTTCCTAAATGGTATATTACAACCTTTTTAAAAGGTTATCGTTTTAATTCTAAAGAAGTTAGTTTGTGGCAAGATGAAGAAGGACATTTACATGGAGAGATAAAAGGATATTTGTGGAGAACACTTTTTTGGGAAGAACCAATTTTGGCAATTGTATCAGAACTTTATCATAAAGAAATAGGAGAAGTAGCTGATTTACAAGAAGTGGCTGAAATTACACGAAGAAAATTTGAAAAATTCCAATTACATGGCATTACATTTTCTGATTTTGGAACACGTAGACGTTTTTCATTTGCTGTACAAGAAACTGTTGTGAAAGTATTTGATGATTTATCAAAACTATATGCTCGTGGCACATCTAAAGATAGAATTTGTTTCAAAGGTACATCAAACACATATTTGGCATTTAAATATGATTTGACACCTATTGGCACAATGGCACATCAAATTGTATCTGCAATTGGTGCACTGTTTGGATATAAAGAAGCTAATTATTTGGCAATGGAAAATTGGTTTGATGTTTATAATGCAGACCTAGGAATTTTTCTTTATGATACCTATGGGTGGGACGCATTTGAAAAGAACTTTGCTAAAAAACATGCACTTCTTTATGATGGATTACGAGTTGATTCAGGTGATAATATTGACCAATTAGAAAAAATTATTGCTAAATATACATCTCTTGGAATTGACCCTTCAACTAAAAGTGTTGTATTCTCAAATGCACTGACAACTGATGATGCAGTCCAAATTCATTTAAAAGTACGTGGACGTATTAAAGATAGTTATGGAATTGGTACACATTTCACTTGTGATATTCCAGGTGTTAAACCGTTGAATATTGTCATTAAATTAGATGAAGTTTCTATTACTGAGAAAACGGAAACTAAAAAAGCTATAAAGCTCTCTAATGATTTTGGAAAATATACTGGAGATGCTGATGAAGTACAAATAGCATTACTAACTTTAGGTATAAAAAATAAAGAATAATGGGTGTTATGGATGCAGTACTAATAACATTATTTATAATAACATGGGTTGTATGTATAGTTATTGTAAATGTGTTTATATATGAGTCTTATAAAGAAGAACATGATGGAATAACAACAGGTCAAACTATTGTAATGAACACTATTGGAATACTGCCACTTTTTAATCAATTGTATGTAATATATTGGTTAATAATGAAAGCATATCGTAATAGAAAAATAATTATTAAAGGTTTTTCATTGACAAGTATTGTTAATTCATTTAAAGTATTAAAATTATAATATATGTGGATATTAGTATTTTTTTGGATATTTGCTATTGCAATACTCTTGTTTCTTGTAATAAATTTTATTAATTTTTTGTACACTAAAAATATTAAATACAGAGAATTAAAAAGAAGATACAGAGAATATGTAAATTACATTAAAGCAAATCAATATATTTTTGAAACCGCAATCAAAACTTTTGATGAAATCAAAGATGATAAATTTGAGGAAATATTATCTGACGAATCAGTTGTTTTTGGTATAAGAACTAAAGATGGAAAATTAGCTTGTTTTAACTCTGATAATTTAATGAAAGTGAAATTTGGGACTTATGTATTTCATATACCTTATATTAAAGAATATAGAAATACAATAAAAAAGTTACAATTTCATATTAATCATATTTCTCTTGGTAGAAAATTTAATGCTAATAAAGAAATAATTGATAAAGCACATAAAATTAAAAACGATATATTAAAAAATAATATATAATTAAATGAATAAATTAAAATACTATAATGAAGAAAAACTTACTAATTTTAAAGAACATTTTGGCAAATTAGTAAATAATTGTAAAGCATTTGATGATATGCTGAATGAGTTACTGCAATTAGAAGATAAGAGATTAATATATATCATCATTAATAAATTTTGGTTTATTGAACGACAAAGATGCCACTATTGGAATAATTTACCAAAAAACGTAAAGAGTTATTATAGACCATATTTTATGAAAAATATGAGAAATGTAATGATAACTACATTAAGTAAATGTGGTCATATTGATATAACTGCTCATATGGTAAATGAAGAGGGAAAACCTGTATGGGCTGATGAATCTGAAACTACATATCAATTTAATAAATCAAGGTGTCATGGTTTTATTTTAAATGTTCTTTCTACTTATTTTAAAATAAGATGCAAAGTATGAAACGAATTTATATAGATTATACCCATATTGGTGGTAATAGTTATCAAATTGGTCTAATGGATGAACATAATTTATCAACTATTTATTTTATGACAGTTATATGGTCAGACGATAATAGTCCACAAATTATAATTCCTTCAACAAAATTATTACATAAACAATGTTATGATGAAATTAGTAGTATATTATATTCAATAAATTCTGACCAAGAAGATATTTCAAAAAAGAAATTATCTGATATACTATTGACTAATGGCTATACAAAAAATCCACTAAATTAATCAATTTTAACGAGAATTCTTTCGGATTCTCGTTTTTTGTTTGTATATTTGCATTATAAAATAAAAAAACAACAAAAAATAATATTGTATGAAAGTAGAAATTATTGACTATATTTCTGGTAATCAAGAGATTGAAACTAAAAATAGTGGTATTCTTGTTTATGATAAAGATGGAAATGAATATCATATAAAAGAGAGTCAATGGGGCGGATTGGAAGTTTATTCTACAAATGATAAATTATCAATTGAACCATGTTATAGTAATTTAATTTATTTAAAGACAAGAAAATGAAACTGAGAACACAGAAAAATTTTAATACCAGAACTCATGAAACAGTTTATGGCGTAAGTATTATGGTGGATGGTAGCCGTATGTATTGTAAGTACCCAATTGGTTATCAAGAGTTTAAGACAAATAAAGATGCTAAAGAAGCATTGGAAAAAATAAAAAACATATTAGATAATGGTGGAACAATACAATATGCTCCATCAGGAAGTGCTGGATTAAACAAATCTGAATATGTTTTAATTAAAAACAAAGAATAATGAAATATCTGGTAATTCTAATAACTTCTATTTTAATGAGTTCTTTTTATATAGTAAATGATGTAGAAGAATTTCATATTAAGATGGAAGGCAAAAAGAATGTAGAAACATTTAAGAAAAAACACCCACAGATTATAAAAGATAGAGCCGTTTATATAGCTTATTTACAAAAATATTATAAAGGTAATGAAAATGAATTTATATCCCTTTTAAAACATTAATTATGAAGAAATTTTTAGTATATATTTTTTGTGGTATGTTACTGTTTTCATGTACAACAGCAAGGATTCACAGGATGGGTAAACAATATGTGACAATATATCACATATTTCCGTCTCCTGATAAAATAGGACTTGATTATGCTCGTGTATATTTGGCTGATGATACACTTTGTACTAAGCCATACTTTATTTATGTACCAAGTAGGTTCAAATATGAAGTCGGAAATACACTTTTGTATAATTTTGAATATTATGACTTTTTAACTAAATAAACTTGTGTTGATGCAAATAAAGTGTTATATTTGCATCATAAAATTAAATAATAAAAAAAAAATGGAACAGCACGAAAAATTAATTAAAATTACGCCAAGTTGTTGGCATTACAGGCTTATTAAGTACATTTGGAAAATTGACCCCAAGATGTTTATGAATCTTTGTCCATATTTCTGGTTAACAATTGCATCTTTATTTGTGTTGCCATTTGTTTGGCTATATAATGTAATAAAAAACGGTTTTATCACTTTTTTTGATAAAATCAGTGAACATATGGATAAAATTTTCGATAAAGAATTGGAAAATTGGGTCAAGACATTAAACGAAGCTCAAATTATTGAACTTGATAAGTTTGGCTGGAATTCAGAGGATGTTAGTGTTCCTTATAGTTTTAAGAAAAAGGCTTCACCTTGGGATGCAGTTCATAAATGGTGTAAATTACATAATGTATCAACCACTGAACTTTATAAGAAAGTTGGTCTCTATGAAGAATTTAAAGAGAAAATGCGTCTTAGAAAAGCAGAATTGAGGAAAGTAGCAGCCGAAAAAGAATCACGTAAACAAGCTATTACTGATAAACGTAAGGCTGATAGAGAAAAAATGAATAAAGTTATTAAAAATACAAAACAAATAGCAGGTTTCATTATAACTCTTTTCTTAGCATTTATATTTTTCTTTATCGTAAAACTGTTTGTATCCATTTTTACATTGTTTGTTGAATTTGTAATATTAAATTCAGTAGAATGCGGATGTGCTATTGGTTATATGGCTTTGGTAGCATTGATTGACTTTATTATATACCTCTATTGTAGAAGAGTTAGTTCAATTGTTGATAGAATTACTGACAAACAACATGCAAGTTTTAAAGAATGGGTAATGGCAACTCCTGCATTAATTGTTATTGGGACTTGTTATGTGATATTCTATTGCATTATATATGTTTTCTTGTGGAAATGGATTATATATGCAACTTATGTTGGGCTTAGAAATGCATTTTTCACATTTACAGGCATATTTGGAGAGTATTTTGGAGCATCTTATTCAGACTATTGTCCTGGAATTGAATGGGATGAAAAAGAAGAAGATTAACATTAAAAACAATTAACATGTACACCTATATTTTAATAGTAATTTTGTCGTTTATAATTGCATCATGTATTAAAACTTCTTTTCCTAAGAAATTTGTTTTGATAGGGTGCGCATTAATTAGTTTGGCGGTTTGTGTTGTTATAAACTGTGTTTATTATGGTGTTAATTATAACACTATGGAAACTGTTAGAAACACTAAAGTTAAAATAATCTCTGATGAAGAATTGGAGATTAGAATTAAACGTGATTCTATCATTCAAATTGAAACCAGCACTTCATTGTATAACATTTCAGTTAATGGGACTGAAAGTGAAATGGTTAAATTGGACACAATTAATAAGGTAACAACGATTAAAGATGAATTTGTTGATAATAATGAATGGATGATGATTTCAAGTTACCCAACTAAACACTCTGTTGCTATTATTGGACTTAAAAAAGATAAATATGATGTATTTAAGGCTTATCAAGATTCTATTTGCAAAAGAAAAGATACACTATCAAAGAATGGGTAATCTATTTCTTGAACTTAAAAATATAGGTGGAAAGTTAATTGCTTATCCTATTATATTTTGTTTAATAACATTTTTTCACTATTGTTTTGCTTTGATGCATACATCTTTTGAGACATTTATGTTTTTCTATAATAAAGATAGATTCGCATTAAATGTTGCTAATATGGAAAAACGTTTAAATAAAAAATAACATGGTAGAATTAATTAAAAGATACTATAATCAGTATTTTTCTTTGAAATATCGAATAGTTACAGACCACTTTGCTGGCTATGAATGTCAAGTAAGTTTGTTTGGGATTATTTGGTGTGAAATGAATGGTACTAATACACAATCCAGTATTGAAACATCATTACATTATATATATCAGCATACTGGAAAGCATTTTAAATTTGAAAAATTAAACAAGATGTTATATGAAGAATGTTAATGAACATACACTGAACAATTTAAAGAAAAGATTTGTTAGTGATAATCAGATACCAATTATAATTTTTGAAGAACCTGATTTTGAATATTTTCTTGACTTGTATGAAACACAATTTCGCTCTCGCACTAAATGGGATAAGTTGATAAACATTATTGATGAAAAATTCAATGGCAATCCTAATTTATTTCTTGAAGAGTTTTCAAAAGTGAGAAATAATATGATTGAAAGTATTCTTAAAAATAAACACTATCAAGAATTTAATGACAGTAAAGATGTTCTTTCCAAATACGACTTGCCAAAATTAAATTATCCAAAATCTAATGTATATAAAGAGACTAATAATGAAAGATATTTCTTATCAGTTGATTTGAAGAAAGCTAATTTCTCTGCATTAATGTTTCATGATAGTCATATATTTGGAGAAGAAAAAGTGATTTCTTATGAAGATTGGGTTAAGAAATTCACTGATTTGGAATACATTATTGATTCAAAATATACTCGACAAGTCGTTTTTGGAAAATTAAATCCATCAAGACAAATTAAAATCGAAAATTATATGATTTATCAAGCTTTACAAAAATATTTAACACTTTTTGAAAGTCTGAACATTAATGTGGAAGTGGCAAGTTTTTGTACTGATGAAGTTGTATTTGATGTAACAGATAATTTCAAATATGTTTTTGATAATATGTATGCAATTAAACACTTACAAAAGTGTTTAAAAGAAGATGATAAAATCAATGTTGATGTTGAACTCTATCATTTGAGATTGCAAAAATTTAAAACATACAAAGATGCTGAAATACCTGTTTATATGAAAGTATATCTTGAAGAAAAATATAGAGGAAAATTCAGTGCTGTTGTGTATGACTTATTTTCAGTGCCATCTTTTTACTATGCGCAGGTATATAAACTTATTCATGGTATGGATGTTAATGAAACTGATATGAAATTTTATATGGAAGGTCAAATTGCTAGATTTTACCACCCATTAACTTATGTAAATTCAATTTTAAACCATGATAAGTAGAATATTAATTAAGAAAATCAAAAAACATGGTTTTGGTCAAAAAGATTCTTTTACTGTTATTGATGTAGCTCCAAAAGAATATTATAAGTTAGTCAAAATTGATAAACTATATTTTACCAAAATTATTCTTGGTTTCAATAAAGTATTGGAGAACATTAAGCCACATGATAACATTGATGAAGTATTGCCTGATGGTACTCCATGTAAAACAATGGTTGGTAATGAGTTTGTGCTTTCTCTTAGTGATTTGATTAAAAAAGCTGATGCAATATATTTTCCACCTAATAGTAATAAGGAAAATGAAGAAAACTCTAAGTATTACAACGTTTTACGTAAATTAATACAAACTGTTGAAAAGCATGGCTATCATAATAGAGTGATATTTGTATTTGAGAAGAATTAATGGGATTTTTTAATCCCATTAATTTTTACATACAAACTGCACTATGAGAGGTAGAATACAAGAAATTTGTTAAAAGTTTTCCTAAAGATTCATATTTTTCATTTTTAGGCTTTAACATTAAGAATGTAGATGGAGAATAACAATCAAAACAAGAATATTCTTGTTCCACTTTTATCATCCATTCAGGCTTTTCAATTTTACCAGTTAATACTTGTTCAATAATAATTGATACATAATTGATTTTATCACTTGTTGGAGTCATATCAGAGGTTAAAATATCAGGGACTTCAATATTATCAGTATTGTATGTTTCCCAATCAAAATTAGCATATGTTATATAAGCACAGAAAATCCCAAAATAAAATATATCATCTGCCCTCAATGGATTGGATGATAAATCAAACATTTCATCAATTAAGTTTTTAACTGATGATAAAGTACCACTTGAATAAGTAAAAATCATTACACGATTCATAATCAACTATTTTATGTATAAATAGCCTTAATAATGTTTATAAAATGGATAAAATAATAAAATATCTCAATCAAACTGAAGAAAAAACTAATGAAATAATTGCATTAAAACATGAATTGAAAGAGGAAAGCCCTGAAAATCAAAGATATATTTTTTATGATTATAGGAGTAATCAAGGATTTTTTTACAATAAGGACTCATTTTCTCCAATAACAAAAAAATACATAGAACTTTTATCGAAAAAAGATTTGCAAAAGTTTATACATGATGATGACAAAATAAGTGTATGCCAATTCAGTTATACACCAATGTTTAATAAAGTCATCTTTTTTAAAAATGAATGTAAAAATGGCTTAACTTTTGATAAGAAAACTAAGAAGATAAGATTTTGGTATGGTGGAAATATGACTGAATCTTCAGGATTAATTCACGCAATGTTAAGAGAACTAAAACATGAATGGTTTTTCTCAATGCATTATTTTTTCCAAAATGGTTTAACAAAAACTTTATTGGAAAATATATTAAGTCAAAAAATCACTAATCCTGAAGATTATATTAAGAAATGGATGAAAATTTCACTTAAATATAGTTTTCACTACAAGTTGATTAAAAAATACATTGAAACTGAAAAATTTTATTTTAGAAAAAATGAAGATATTATACTTCCTAAAGATGTAACTCCAGAGAATGAAAATGAATATATAGAGAAGCATCCTGAAGTTAAAGATAGTATTAAAGAAGAATTACCTACTTGGGCTAAAGCAAGTAATGAAAGATTTACGTTTTTTACTATTTATCCTTGTTTCAAAAAAGAAGCGTTTTTAAGATATATCAAAGATTACACCATTGAGCCTAATTTTTCTATACAAAAAATTTTAAGTGGTGAATTATCTAAAGAATATATAGATACACTTAATGATATGTTTGACCAATGCAAATTATTAGGTGAAAAAATAAACCTTCATTGGTCATATAACAGACTTCAAGAAGAACACTTAAAATTTTCTAGAAAAATTGCATCCATTAGATTTGTTGATGCTGATTTAGAACCTATAATATACTTTGGAATGCCAACTAATCCTAAATGTATTAATTATGAAATTATTAGTGATGAAAAAATGGCTTTTGAAGAAGGTGTTGAAATGCATAACTGTGTTTATACTAACTATTGGAATAAGATTAAAAATAAGACTTACTTCATATTTAAAATAACTTATCCTGAAAGATGTACATTAGGTGTTTCTAAAAAATATACTAGCTATAATGAAACCAAAACTGATTTAAGATTTAGTATTGACCAAGTTTATATTAGTCGTAATAGAAATGTAAAACCTGAAACGAAACAGATATTAAGTGAATGGGTTAATACTAGAGAAATGCAAAACTTCTTTGTAATGAATTATGATATTTTAGATATAAAAGATGTTCAAACATTAGAACAGATAGAAAAACTTGAAGAAGAAGCTAAAAAAATAATCAAAAAAGCAGTTTAGTTTTTTTTAACTAAATTAATTTTGTGGATTGTATTTTAATTCCTACATTTGCATAAAGAAAAATAGAAAAGATATGAAATTTTTTATACAGACAATAAAAGAAAGAATAACATTTGATTTTGCATTGGAATTAGTCAATTCAATTGAATCACATAATTACTTTTATCCTAACGATAAAATCGAATATATTCTTGATGATGATTATAAAGACTATTCTTGGGAAGATAAATTCAAAGAATGGTGTCCTGTTGGCAGTGTAGAATTTGTATGCGGATGGTTTAGGCATTTTTATGGTGAAAACATGGTTCCAAAACCAATTAATGTGCCAAAAGTATTACAAGACCAATATTTTACACGAAGATTCATTGAGGAAGAGGTTATCAATGAAGAATTTAGAAAGAAAACTGAGTCTTTCATATTAAAGATATTTGCAAAAGACGTAAATAAGATTAAATCTGAAAATAATGGATTATATGAATTAGGATATAGAAATATTCCAGATGGAACATATCAAGTTTCAAGTTATATCAAAGAAATTAAAGCTGAATTTAGATGCTTTATATTTGAAAATAAACTATTAGATGTGCGTTTATATGATGGTGATTATAAAATATTACCTGACTTTGATAAAATACAGAAAATGATTGATACATATATGGTTGATGCTCCTGTTGCTTATACTCTTGATGTGGCAGTAAATGAAGATGATGATACTATTGTTATAGAAGTGCATGATTTCTTCTCTTGTGGATTGTATGGTTTTATGGAAACAAAAAGACTTCCTTATATGTTTTGGAGATGGTATTATAACCATATAAACAAAATTAATTATTCCAAATTAAAAAGTGGCTTATGAATATAAAAGAGTTTTATCAACTATTATCAAAAAATAAAATAACTATTGATGATAATCATCATGTATTTAATTTGACAAGATTTATAGATAATATTAAATATCAAATTGAGTATTATATGGTATTTGGCTAAAATATATTAGAATGTATCGTTATAGTCCCACACAATTTATTGTTTGTGATTCATATAATAATATGATTGTGTGGAAAGATTGTAATGAAGAAAATTTATGTAAAAAATATTTAAATTCTCATTAATATGGTAGATGATTGGATTAAAATTGATGAAGTGGAAATCACTTCAGAAATAAATTGTATTCATTGTGATACAAGAACATTTCATGCAAAATGTAACATTATTGATTTCAAAAAAATTGAAAATGATAGATATTATGAATTAACATATAACAAATTCATTGATTTTCTTGAAGAAAAGAAAGGTAATATTGATGAAAAGTATTTAATTAATATTAATGAAATTATACCATTTTTGTTAAATCTACGTGAAATCAAGAATTATGCAAATGAACCGATACTACGTTTTAATGGTGTTTTAGGATGTGGTTTTTGGCTTAAATATGTTCGTATGTATAAAATTAATGATAACCAATTTATTGTATGTAATTCAGATTGTGTTCCAATTGAATGGAGACTTTTAAGTAAGAATAATGTAGCTATTACTAACTATGAAAATAAATAAGAATGTAACTTTAGAATGGCTTAGAAAAGAATTTATTTATTGTAACCATTCTAAATATCGTAAGTATGTTGATGAATGGCTATCAAATCTAACAATGGCACAAATTGAAGGATTTGAATTACAAAGAATTGGTCAAGAAACTAAATCTAAATGTATATAATATGGGATTTATTTGTAGTGCTCTAATAAGAAAAAATACTAAAGAAATCCAATCAAAATTAGAAGATATTGGATGGGTAAAAGCTGAATATGTTGACGAATATCCTCATATAGAAACAAAATTTAATATGCACCCAACAGGAAAATTTTTTGGTTGTAATAGTGGAGAAAAAGGTGAAACTATATGTGGCATTCCTTTATCATTATTTATTGAAGGAGTTGATTGTGATAAAAATGAAGATTTGTTTTTTGCTTTATCTTCATTAAGAGATGATACTGATGAAAATCAACTTTTTATGATGGATGTTGAAATATATAATGATATTCCAAAAGATAGTACATTTTACTCAACTAATATCGATGGAAAATATCATATTGGGACTAAAATAGACCCTTTTTATTGTCATAAAATGACTAAAGAAGAAATTATTAATTATTTTAATAAAAATTAACAGATAAAATTTTAATATATAAAAAATAATTTGTATATTTGCATTGTTAAATTTTAAAACATATAAAAATGAAGAAAAGAGCAATTTTAGGTATTGACCTACAAAACGATTTCGTTTTAATTAATGGTGCTTTGAGTGTGAATGGTGCAGAAGAAGATGCAAAACGTATTGGTGCATTTATTTCTAATAATAAGAAAGATATTCATCACATTTCTCTAACACTTGATTCACATCACCCTTTGCACATTGCAAACCCTATCTATTGGAAAGATAAAGATGGCAATCATCCTTCACCTTTCACAGTGATTACTTACCAAGACATTAAAGATGGTAAATGGACTACATCTATTAACCCACAATGGTCTTTCCGTTATGTAGAAGAGTTGGAAAAACAAGGAAGCCAACTAACAATTTGGAATGAACACTGCCTCCTTGGTACTGATGGATGGGCAATTGTTACTCCTGTTATCAAAGCATGTATTGAATGGGAAGAAACTAATTGTAAGCCTTATAATTTGTGGTTTAAAGGAAGTAATTGGTTTACTGAACATTATAGCATTTTTAAAGCTGCTGTAACATATCCTGGTGCTCCTGAGACTGATTTGAATCAACAATTAATTCAGGTATTGAATGAATATGATGAAGTTTATATTTGTGGAGAAGCAATGAATTATTGTTGTTTGAATAGTATTAAAGATTTGAATACATATGCTCCAGATTTAATGAAAAAAGTATTAATTCTTGAAGATTGTATGTCTCCTATTGGCACTTTTGACATCAATACAGACCCAGTTTATCAAGAAGCTGTTCGTTTAGGGGCAAAAATTATAAAATCAACTGATGTTTTGTTTTAACACAATTTGAACAATATTTTATTACTGTATATACTTTATTTTTTATTGTTATTTTTGAGTTAAATCATTATATTTATAATAAAAATATAATGAATACTGAAGAATTTATAAAAAAAGCTAAAAGTATATATGGTAATAAATACAATTATTCAAAAATAAATTATGTTAATGCAAAAACCAAAGTTTGTGTAATATGCCCTGAACATGGAGAATTTTGGCAATTACCATATAGTCATTTTGTAAGAGGTTGTAATAAATGTTCAAAACCAATTTTCGATAAAGATTCTTTTATTAAAAAAGCTAAAGAGATACATGGGAACAAATATGATTATTCTAAAGTAAAATATGTAAAATGTTCTGAGAAAGTTTGTGTAATATGCCCTGAACATGGAGAATTTTGGGTATCACCAAATAATCATTGTAATGGTAAACACAAACAAGGATGTCCTAAATGTGGAAAATTAGAAGCTCAAAAAGATAATAAGAAACGTCTTGTAACAGCAGCTAATTCATTTATTCAGAAAGCACAGGAGATTCATGGGGATAAATATGATTATTCAAAAGTGATATATAAAGGGGCACATAAAAAAGTTTGTCTAATATGTCCTGAACATGGTGAATTTTGGCAAACACCTGATAAACATATTAATGCTAAACAAGGATGTCCTAAATGTAAAGAAAGCTTATTAGAAAAAGAAGTAAGATTATTGTTAGATTGCAACAACATATATTATGAGCAAGAATATTCTGCCAAATGGTTAGGAAAACAACGTTTAGATTTTTATTTACCTAATTATGGTATTGCAATTGAATGCCAAGGAGAACAACATTATAGACCAATTGATTTTGCTAACAAAGGAAATGAATGGGCTAAAAAATCGTTTTTACAAACCCTAAAAAATGATTATAATAAAAAAAGAAAATTAATTGAAAATAATATTGAACTTATATATTACACAAAACCAGAATTAAAACAAATAAATGAATTTATAGATAAAGAAGATTTATTAACATATATAAAAAATATAAAAGATGAACGAACAAGAAACTTTTCAAACCACAATGGGTATTAATTTTACCAATTTTGATGTAAATAATATCCAAGAAGCTGAAACTATCAATGTAGTATTTGTTATTGATAAATCATCTTCAACAAACCGTTTTATCAATGACTTGAACAACACATTGAATGAGTTTTTACATGAATTTCAACGTTCTCATGTAGCAAGTAAAATGCTTATTTCAGTTATTGAATTTAATGATAAAATTGATGTTGTTTCAGCATTTCAACCTATTTCAGACTTGAAAGACTTTAATGTTCAACCTTATGGTTGCACAAATCTTTATGGAGCAGTTCTTGCAGGTCTTGAAAATGCTGTACAATATCGTAAAGACCTTGAAAATAATGGAATTAGTGTAAAAACTCTTGTTTTCATTATTACTGATGGTGAAGATAATGAAGGAGTTGACCCATCATTGGTAAAACAAAAAATTGATGAAATTTATCAAGATGAATCAAATTGTTTTAGTTTCACTGTTATGATGTTTGGTCTTGGTGATGAAGCTAATTTTGATGAAGCTCGTGAAAAAATGGGTATTAAACCTGAAATGCTTGGCAAACTTGGAGCTACTGCTAAAGATTTGCGTAAAATGGTGTCATTTATTTCAAGTTCCGTTTCTTCAAGTGCAAGCGGACAAAATGTTTCTGCAATCACATTCTAAAAGATTGCAACACTTTATGGTGTTTTTATAATTAATTATAGTAGTAAAACCATTTGTCTGTGAAGATAGATGGTTTTTATTTTTTTTTAACTAATAAAATTTTGATATTATGAGAAAATATACTATATTTGCATAAGAATAATAAAACAAAAATTAAAATTAATTATTGAAAAATGGAAAAAGAAAAATCATCTAAAAATTATACCATTATTGGTATTATTATTGCAATTGTGTTTATAATTGGTATTGGATTTGCAATGAATATTAATTATAGTAACAAAGAAGTTAAACTGACTAATCAGTTTAATATGGAGATGAAAAATCGTGAAGCTACTTTTGATAATATGTTTAAAGTAGTTAACCAAACAGCACAAGTTGCTGAAAAGTACAAAGAATCGTTTAAAGACATTTATGTTCACATTACATCTGAAAGATATAGTAAAGATGATGGTGTATTAATGAAATGGATTCAAGAAAGTAACCCTAATTTTGATAGTAAATTATATGACAAACTAGCGTCTGAAATTGAGATTAAAAGGCAAGAATTTCTAATGGTTCAAAGAAAACTTATGGATATTGAGAACCAACATAATAATTTACTTGATATGATTCCTTCTTCATGGTTTTTAAGTGGTAAACAACGTCTTGAATATAAAGTGATTAGTTCAACTCGTTCTAAACAAGTTATGGAGACTGGTGTAGAAGATGATATTGATTTATTCAACTAAATAAATAAGCCATATGATTTTTTTATTAATTGTCTTATTTGCAACATTCATTTATATAATTACAGTACTATTAATTTGTATTGATAGATACAGATTTTTCAGTGGTGGAAAAATAAAAGATTATTTTAATGAAGAATATTATGGAGATTCTTTATACTCTGATGAAATAACAAAGATTGCAACATTTATGCCATTTATAAACGTTTTATTTGCTTTTATTAGATGTATATATTTGTTTGTTGAACTTATAAAATGGATTTTAACCAAAATTGGTGTTACAAAATGGTATAATCATTTTATTAATTTAGATTTAAAAAAATGAGTAAAATTTTATATGTAATATTAATAGCATATATATTACCAACAATTATATCAACAATTGGATTTTATCTTTATGATTTTAAAGGTCATACAATAGGAGAATTTTGTGAATATCTTACAACAGAAGAAGATGACATGAAACCATTACCTTTTATAGTGTGTCCTGTGGTTAATATATTATTTGGTATTATTGCAATAATAATCATATGTACCAATTTAATAATATTACCAATAAAGATATTAAATAAGAAATATAAACTTTGGAGCAAAATACAAAAAATTAGAATAAAATGATAACAGACATAATATTATTAATAATATATTTTTATATTATTCCTTTTATAATTGTAATTGTTGGATATTATATAGATTTTGAAGGTGAAACTTTAGGGGGAATTTAAAGAAGATATGTTTTTTATGGATGAACATGCTGATGACCCAGTATCAAAATTTATGCAATCCACAATACCTGGTATGAACATAATAGTAGCATTTATATTTTTAGTTATTGGTATTATCAGATGTATAAAATTTCCATTTAAGATTATTAATAAAAAATTTGATGTTTGGAACAAAATTAAAAATTTAAAGATTAAAAAACACATATAATGGAATATCTAATTTTAATTATACCTGTTATTGCTGCTATAATACTAGCCGTAAAATTTAGAGAACAAACTGTGTGGTGGGAATATGGGCTATTGTTAATTCCATCAATTATTATTGTGTTTACCCTTAAATTTTCATTTGAAGCTTATGAGACTTCAACTAAAGAATATTTAAGTTATTACTATGTGAAAGCTCGTCATACTGATGAATGGAATGAATGGATTCATAAGACATGTACTAGACGAGTTCCTAATGGTAGAGATTCTAAAGGAAATACTACATATCGAACTGAAACTTATGATTGTTCTTATTGCCAAACACATCCTGAAAGATGGATTTTAATTGATAATACAGGTAATGAAATCTATACTAATAAGACCACTTTCGATAGAGTAAGAACAAAATGGAAAGCTCCAATGATTTTTGTGGACATGAATAGGCATTATTACACAAAAGATGGAGATGCACAAGATTATTATTGGGATAAACAAGAAATGACTGCTGAGACTTATACAGTTGCAAAATCTTATTCTAATAAAATTAGAGCTTCTAGGTCAGTTTTTAATTTTAAGGAAATTAGTAAAAATGAAGCTAAAGAATTAGGTTTATATGATTACCCTGAAATTATAAATGACCATCAAAATCCTCTTATTGGATATAAAAATCCACGTTCAATTGATATTAATAGATTAAGATACATTAATGCTTTTTATGGTAAAACAAAACAATTTAGAACATTTGTTATAGTATTCTATGATAAACCTGCATCCATAGCTGAAATGCAAAGGTCTTATTGGTTTGGTGGGAATAAAAATGAATTTGTAACATGTGTGGGAATAAATTCTCAAACAAATGAAGTTGATTGGGTTAATGTTTTTAACTGGTTAGAAACTCCAAAAATGAATGTTGAATGTGAATATTATTTTTCAGGTAAAAGATATTTTGACCCATGTGAATACGCTGATTGGATTCATAATAATATTAATCAATGGCAAAGAAGAGAGTTTAAAGATTTTGATTATCTTGAAGTAGAATTATCTGACACACAATATATGTGGATGTTTATCGTGACATTAATATATAGTATTGGGATTTCTATATTCATTGTTATGAACAATGCAAGAAATGATGAAAAAAACTATAAAAGAAATCGTTACAGATATTGATTATGGAAACAATAAATGAAAATACACGCATTTGTCCTTTATGTGGGAAAAAAATTCATTATAGAAACGTTTATGAAGATGGTTCTGATTGGTTAGGTCATCAAAGAGGGTCATCAAAATCATATACTATTGGTTATGAATGTACATGCGATAACATCAAATTTAAAAAAATGTGTTTAAATTGTTCGTTTTACCAAGCTGATACTTGTATCAATAAAAGTGTAATTGAAAAATATAAAAACACTATTGAGACACTTGATAGTCCTTTTTCAGTTGAAAAAATTTCAATTACTGTAAAAAAACCGACTAATGCCTGTGATTGTTGGAAAGTTAATTCTGAAATTATTTCAAGAATTTTTAAGCAAACAATTTAAAACCTATTTATTATAAGTAAAAACATATAATAATATGGCAAACACATTAAAAGTTACAAGAAAAATTTTAGAAAATATAGTAGAAAATACCATTAATGAAGTAATGGATGAAATAACTGCTTATCATGGAACTGATGCTAATTTTGATAATTTTGATTTAGCATATATGGGAACAGGAGCAGGTAAACAAGATTATGGATATGGAATTTATTTATCAATACTTCCTGATGGTACACAGCAATATGGTAAAAATGCTTACACAGTTGAAATCCCAAGTGATAACAAAAAATATTTAATAGCAGATAAAGTTTATTCTCCATCTTTTGTTAATAAACTTAAAAATAAACTTTATCAACTTATTATCACACAAGATGATACCTATAAAGGTGCAGAAAAAGAATTAATGCAAGATTTGAATATTACCTTCAATGATATTGATGGCACTAGTATATATGGCAGCATTGAAACTTATTTAGGAAGTGATAAAAGAACTTCAGAATTCCTTTACTCAATGGGTTTTATTGGTCTTAAATATCGCAATGGGAAATATGAGAATGTAGTTATGTTTAACCCAAAAGATATTAAAATTATAAATAAGAAATTGGGATAAACAATAAAAATATCTATTAAAATTTGCATTTTAAAAAATATAGTCGTATATTTGCATTGCTTTTGAAAAAGAGCAATATTGTTTAATTAAAAAAATAGATTAAAAATGAAAAAAATTATTTTATTATTAATGGCACTAGTACTTACTGTTAGTATTAATGCGCAAGAAAAAGCTGTTAAAACAAGTCAAGTGACTGATAATGTTTTTGTTGGTATTAATGGTGGTGGTTCATGGTCATTAATGAATAGAGATTCCAAATTCTGGAACAATGTCAATCCAATGGCTACAATTAATGTAGGACGTTACATTACCCCAATAACAGGTTTACAAGTTTCATTTGAAGCTGGAGCAAGAGAAGGTGGCAGATGTTTCATAGACCATACTAATTTGACTTTAGATGGTTTATTAAATATGTCAAACCTATTTGGTGGATATAAAGGCTCACCACGTGTATTTGAAGTTGTTGGTGTGTTAGGTGGTGGTTGGTTTCACACTTATGGTAATGTAAGTAATAGTGCTTCTGTTAAAGGTGCTGTTGAACTTAATTTCAATCTTGGAAAAGAAAAAGCATGGCAATTAAATATTATTCCAAGTTATACTTATTTACCTGCAAAAGCAATTGAAAATTCTTATGTAGCTCTTTCAGCAGGTTTTACTTATAAGTTTAGAAATAGCAACAATACACACAATTTTGTATTAGTGGATGTAAGAAATCAAAATGAAATTGATTTACTTAATCAACAAATTAATGCTTTACGTGAAAAAGCTGAATTGTTAGCTAAACAAAACGAAGAAAATAGTTCTTTGATTAAGGAACAAATGAAAACCATTGAAGAATTGACTAAATGTTGCCAAAAAGCAAGAGAAACAAAACAAGTGGTTTCTTTAACTAATATGGTATCATTTGAGATTGGTAAAGCTAAAGTAGGTGAACTTCAAATGGCTAATTTGTCTCAAATTGCTAAAGTATTGAATGAAAATTCAGATTTAAACATTGAAATTAAGGGATATGCTGATAAAGATACTGGTACAGCAGAACTTAACCAAAAACTTTCTGAACAACGTGCTTTAAATGTTAAAAATGTGTTAGTAAATACATTTAATATTGATGAAAAGCGCATTTCAACAGTTGGAGTAGGGGCTACTGAACAACTCTTTGATGAAAACAATTGGAATCGTGTTGCAATCTTTGTTAGTAAGTAATCTTATTAACGTTTTGAACATATTAATGATATTTAACGAGAATCTTTTTAGGTTCTCGTTTTTTATTTGTATATTTGCAAAAACTAATTAAAAACAAAAAATAATGGATATTGATAACATCTTAGCAAAAAGTACAAAGAACGGGGGTACTATATTAACACAACATTTATCGAATGTTGGTTGTATATGTAAACATATGGCAAATATTCTTGGATTATCAGAAGATGATAAAAACATTCTCATTATGTGTGGTTTGTTACATGATATAACAAAGTGTTTTTCAAACTATCAGGAATTGTTTAATGGCAATGAAAATGATGAGAATAATATACGTCATAATGTAACAGCATGGGCTTTATTGAGCAATAAAACAATATTACTTAATGAGAAAAAAGTTGATATTAATAAGATTATTAAGCCAATTCTTTTTCATCATTCTATCAATGATGAATATAACAATACAACTCCTGAAACAATAATTGACCAAATTAAAGAAGAAAATATTGAGAATATTGAAACCTTTAATTCTTTAATAAAAGAAATTGTGTTAATAGCAAAAAATAAATTTGATATTAATCTATTAATCAAAGATTCTGAAAATATAAATACTAATGAATTGCCACATTATTATGAAAGTCTAAATAGTAAAAATATACTTTCCCCATTAACCCGTAATTCAAGATTGGCATTGTATAGACTTTGTTTGGTTTCTGCTGATAGATATGCATCTAAAGCTGAATCAGAAGGTGTAGAATGTAATGAAGATTATATCAATCAATTTATAAATAGTAACATTTTTTATCAAGACATTGCTCCTAATTTTCCTGATTTTGATGCTATACGTTTTGCAAATCAAAAAGATTTTGCAATTAAATCAGCAAAAGAACATACTTCTATAATAACAGCCCCAGCTGGATATGGTAAAACTTTGTTAGGGCTATTATGGAATAATCAATTAAATAATGGCAAAAAATTATACTGGATTACTCCAATTAATGCTATTGCACGTAATTGTTATATATCATTAAAACGTGAACTGGAAGAATTTGGTTTTGATAAAAATATTACAATAGGATTATTAATTGCCAATAAATTTGAAGAGGGTGATGCCAATTCTGATATTATTGTAACCAATATTGATAACTGGTTAAGACCAACTTTTAAAGGTGATAAAGAAATAAATTCATTTGAATTATTATATTCAAATGTTGTGTTTGATGAATTTCATATGTTGTTATCAAGTGACCCTTATTTCAGTGCTTTTATTTTATATATGAATTGTCGTAATAAACTATGTAAGAAATCAAATACGTTACTTCTTAGTGCAACTCCTAACAAGTTAATAAATGAATATTGGGATGTTGACTCTTGTAGAAGTGCTGTTTTCAATTGTGATTCACAAATTAGTAACCAAAAATATAAATTTACTTTTGATGGGAAATTACCTTCAAATAAAAATTGTTTGGTTTTAAAAAATGCAATTAAAAGCAGCCAAATTTCATACTATAATGAATATGATAAAGATAACAATACCTTAATTCATTCATCTTTTATTGATAGTGACTATGAAAATAAATTAAATGATTTGTTATTAATACATGGCAAGAAAAATATAAAAGATAACAAAATTCCTTTAAATACCATTGTGGGAACAAGATGTATTAGCACTTCTTTAGATATATCGTTTAAAAATGGAAGTGAATCTATTTGTAGTCCTGAATATACATTACAATTTGTTGGAAGATTGGGACGTTTTGGTGAATATATTGATGATGTAATATCTGTTAATGTAACAAACGAAACTCATGATAAAAATGGAAGTGAGAGAGGTGCTGTTAGAATATTGTATGATACAAAGTTGACTGATTTATGGTATAGTTTTTTAGTAGATAAAATACATGGAAATATAATAACTAACAAAGAACTTTACCAAATATATAATGAGTTTTATGAAAAATATCATAAAGATATACAAAGATTAATTGAGCAAAAATTAATAACATCTTTCAATTCATTAGTTAACATGAATTATACAGTTGGAGAAGGGAATGGAAAAAGTAAAAATAAAATTAGAGGGAATAACAATAATACAATTTTTATTTACCCATTAGATAATGATTCGGACAAGGAATTTATTAAAGAACCATTAAGCATAGAGATTTATTCAATTGAAGAATCTGAAGATATTGCAAATATTAAACAAGAAAAACACTTTAAAACTATATGTAATTATATCAATTCACATGATTTAGCTAAAAAATATTTTAATACAAAAGAAATATATGTGAAAGATGCACTGAATAGGATTAATGCCAAAGTTAATCTTATGGTTCGTAAAGCTAGAGATAGAGAAACACCATTATTTCTTACTAGTAGAAGATACAACGAAAAATATGGCTTATATGATAATATAGTTGAAAATTTTATTTTTAATATAGATTAACAATAATAATTTTGTAAATACATTAATTAAATTTATCTTTGCATAAAGATAAAATATATGAACCTTAAAATAATAATTTAAAATGAACGAAATTTCAACAATTTATTTCCGTGCCAAGGGCAAAGGATATGGAGTTTTTCAGAGTGATTCAAACAATCAAAAACAAATGTTAATGGGGCTTAATAATTATGCCGCATTAAATAAAAAGGATGATAATCAAGGTCATTTTAGTAAAAAAAATTTTAATAGAGATGAAGATAATAAAACTTCATTTAAGTTGAAAATTACAGGTGATTGTGTCAAATATTATATGAGATACAATGAGTCAGGTGAAGTGCAACGAGCAACATCAGAAACAATGAATATGGAAAAAGCATTTTCGTGTGCTGTAATGGCACATCCTTTTAATTTGTTAACTGGATGGTTGATGACTAAAAATCAATCTCTCTCATTTAAACATCCTAGTGCATTGCATATGTGTGATTTTATTCAAACTAATGATGCAATTCCTTACATGGAAGTACGTTCTTCAAGAGATTTAGTAACTCAGAATCAAAAATCTTTCTTTTATGAAGAAACAATTGGAGATGTTGAATATGTACTTGAACATGGCGCAATTTCAATAAAAGATTTACAATTTATGATAACTGAAGAAAATACATGTAATGCTAGCATACCAACTGATGTGGAAACAATCAATACATTTATTGCTATGCTGAAAATGAATTTTCCAAATTCAGATTTTAAAGACACATATTATAAGCAATTAGGCTCTACTGGAGAAAAAAACATACCATTTAAAGGCATTTTATTGGATAATAATTGCATTAATGCAATTGTTAGAGACTTTTTCAAACGTTTATATAAAATGAAAAAGAATAAGAATGATTCTTATTTTGAAGTTACTGAAATTGAATACAAAATGATAAATAATCCATTTGACAATCCTTATGATAGCGAATATGGATGGGTGAAAATCAATTCTGTTGAAGATATTGATAATATCAGCTTTGAATGCAAAAAATATTTCGAAGAAATTAAAGAAGAAGAAATGCCTGTTTATAAAGTATTTTTGGGAAAAATGGAAGTTCTTAAAAAAGCGATTGAGGAAGATAGAAAAAAAGCTGAGGAAAAAGAAAAAAAAGATAAGGCTAAGAAAAAAAATGAAGTTGAAACTATAACTGAAACTGAAAATGAGTAAAATAATACATTTGGGCTTTGATGGTAATATATTCCTGGATGAACCATCCAGGAATAAACTATCATATTCTAAAGGCTTAGTAGAATTTAAAAAAACTGGTTTACAATGTTCACCTTATTTCAATAAAGATTTAATATGTAAATCAATGTTAAAAAATGCTATTGTTAAAATGTGTGGAGAAATACCATTTTCTACTTATAGAAAAAGTTTAATTGGAGAAATATATCAAAATAAAGATGAATTCAATTTCGATACTTCAGTTTATGAAGAAGTATCAAGATGTATAGATAAATCTTTATATAATATATCAGTCTATAAGAGATTTGATGGTGAAAATGATAGATATAACATTGAGTTTATCAAAGGTTTGCCATCAACTAAAGTTAGTGGATGGGACACAAAAACTTATACATTATTTGATGGAAAATATTCTTTTATTAACACAAGTGCAATTACATTTGAAAAAATGAAATATCAAACTGATGTTAATAAAGAAACATTTGATGATTTTTGTGATTTAATGTATGAACTTTCAGGATTAAAGCCTTATGATTATGAATTAACTGATATTATAAAAGTGATTCATAATCAAGAAGATAAAACACTTATCAAGGAAAAAATAAATTTATTTAAAGAAAACCATAAAAAATCAACTTATCTTTATAAAATGTTAGATTTTATGATAAATCCTCTTATCGGAAAGGTAAATGGAGATAGATATGAAATTGACATTCGATTAAATAAAGGTAAACGTCCAGTTTTAAACAGAACAAGTGTTAAATATGCTATACCTGTAAATGGAGAAATTTATTTTTATGCTTCTGATGAACTGTTTAAAAGAATGAAGGAATGGTATTGTGAACCTCGTTTCTATGATGGTGGAAAATTATATGTAATAGAAACAATTGAAGAATGTGAATTTAATTCCAATCTTCTTATTGGAAAAGGATTTAAGAAATGTAATCAATTAAAAGAAAAACATTATGAGATTTAAAATTAATTTCACTCAAAATACAACTCCAATTTCAATTGAAAAAAGTTGTGAGATATTAAACTCTTATATTCATAGATGTTTGGGAGAAGATAACCCATATCACGATAAATTTAGCCAATATTCTATTTCTTCTTTTCAAGGGGGTAAATTAGGGAAAGATGGTAATCTTGATTTTAAGGATGGAATGTATATTATTGTTTCAATTCCTGAAAAGAATACAACATTTTTTTCTGATTTAATTAAAGGAATTATGTCAGGAGTTGAAGTAGGGTATGGAATGAAATTTATTAACATCGAACCTCTTACAATTGAGGTTGGTAAAAAGTTTGATTATGTTCAAACAATAAGTCCTATTATATTAAAGAGTAAAGAAACTAATAAATTTTTAACTTTTAATGATGGGAAATTTATTAATGAATTAACTAATAGATGTGTTAAAAAATTACAATATTATGACGAAAATATAAACCTATCAGATTTTAAAATTGAGGTTGTTAGTTTATATGGAAAGAATAAAATTAAGAGAATTAAAGTTAAAGATTTCAATAATAAAGCAAACATGGTTAGATTAAAAATTACAGGAAATGCAAATACAAGAAAAATTCTTTATGAATTGGGCATTGGAAGCTCCACAGGTTCTGGTTTTGGCGCAATAAAAACGCTTACAAACTCCTATAATAGAGACAAATACTAAGAATGAAAATGTTTTTATATACAATTTTAGTATGAAATACAACTTGATGCTGCTGCATTAATATCAGCTAAAGAATGTTTTTATATATAATTTTATAATGAAATACAACTGAGTGTGAACTCTCCGCTACCATTACTCCAATGTTTTTACATATAATTTTAGTATGAAATACAACCATATATAAATTAATTCTATCATCAACCAAAATGTTTTTATATGTAATACTTCTGTGAAATATAACTTGATTTGACGGATAATCTTTTTCATGATAATGTTTTTATATACAATTTTATAATGAAATACAACCCACACAAATTGATTGGTTTGATGATTTATAATATTTTTATATATAATTTTATGATGAAATATAACCTTTATATGTTTTATGCGTGTTGCAGTCTTAATGTTTTTATATATAATTTTAATATAGAATACAACATACACCCAAGAAGATATAGACCAATTTTTAATATTTTTATATATAATTTTATGATGAAATACAACTAATATCTAAACCAAGATAAAATGCTTTTATATATGATTTTATAATGAAATACAACTGGTGTTGAAAAAAGTAGTTCTTTGAGTTAATGTTTTTACATATAATTTTAATATGAAATACAACTGGGTTCGTTCGCTCCGAAGCTATCAGAATGTTTCTATATATAATTTTAATATGAAATACAACCGTTAGCGTGCAAAAATTTAAGAACAAGCCAATGTTTTTATATATAGTTTTAATATGAAATACAACTTCCGTTGGTACTTGATACTCTTGCAAAAATGTTTTTATATATAATTTTAATATGGAATACAACACATGAACGAATTAACCAAAAAGAAAATAAAATGTTTTTATATATAATTTTAATGTAAAATACAACTCTCCCTAAATGATTATGTATCAGTTCATAATGTTTTTATATATAATTTCAATATGGAATACAACTTGAGGTTGCTGGGGAAAACTCGGAATTTTAACGTTTTTATATATAATTTTATAATGAAATACAACCAATATCATTAAGTACGTTTTTAGGAGTTTAATATTTTTATATATAATATTTTTATGAAATACAACTGAATTATTTAAAGATATATCAACTATTTATGATATATAAATAACATAACAATGGATATTTTCAAGAAAAAAGAAATAATAGTTGCAAATATAAAACGCTTTAACGCTAATAACATTAATCCAAATGACGTTATATTATGCAACACTGATGAAGAGTTATTAAAATTAATTCTTCGCCAATCACCTAATTATTGGTTCAACAATTATGTTTTAACATTAGAAGAATTTGTTGATTTCTTCTCCGATTTATTTGAAAAATATAATATTTTTACAACAGGAGAACATCATTTGTATGGAAGCCATAAAGGTTATGCATTTGGGGATGCAATATTATATGTCTATAACAATTATGAATTGTATGCTTATCAAAAAGCAACTGTATATGCCTATACACAATCTCATATATACACTCATGACTTTACTAAAGCTGAAGCTCATAATTTAGCTTGTGTTGATATGTTTGATGCAAATTGTCATACTGAGTATTTTGATGAATCATGTGGCTATATTCATAATGGAGAAGCTATATCAAATGATAAATCAAGTATAGTTTTAATTGAAGGTACTTTAACTTCTCATAATTATTCACATATTAAGACTTTACCTGGCGGTTATAAAAATGTAACTGCAATGGATAATTGTACTCTTGAATTACATGGTTCTCCTTGTGCTGATTGCTATAATCGTTGTCAAGTGAAAGCATATGATATGTCAGAAGTAATTTGTCATAACAATGTTTGTGTTGAATCATATAATAAGTCACAAGTCATATTAAATGATTTATCTTCATGTGTTGCACATGATACTTCAATAATCCATATATGTGCAGCAAAATGTGTTAAACTAATGGATTTATCTATTGGCTATAATTATCATGACATTGCAATTCAAATGGATGTATCAGGCACATCTTATTTATGTGATTTAACCGATACGTTTACGCAAGTACAAAATAATGGTACTATTAAATGGGAACAATCAGGAAAAATATTCTCAAATCAAAGAAATTTAAATTAACCATTTTATTTTAACTATATTTAACGAGACTTCTTTTGAGGTCTCGTTTTTTATTTATACATTTGCATAAACAAAAAATAAATAATTAAAAATGGACAATAATCAAATATATCACTTTGTTAAAGTGAAAACTAAAGGTGATGAAGATTCAAAAGGAACTTGGTTACTTGAAGCTGATTCATTAAGAGTAATTAATGAACACTTTAAAAAATATGTTGGAGCAGAAATTAAACAAGGTATGAAAGAAATCATATCTCGTATTAATGGTAAAGTAGGTCATTATACAAATAGTTTTGCTAGTACTGTTGATACAATTATGCAGTTTGGTGAAAAACCTTATTTAGTTGTTGCTACTGAATTGGAAAATGAAATGCTGCAAACCAGAATAAAAGGTTATCTTAATGATAGAAAGCAATATCTATCCGATTCTTTATCTGTTATTATCATGTCTCCACACTTAGAGATTATTGATGAAGAATATAAAGATGAAATGGTATATCCTCATGAAGTTAAACCATCATTAAATGATGTAAAATATATGACATGGTATGGTGGAAAGCATTGGTATGCTAAAATAGGAAAAATTGATATTGTTGATAGAGATAATAATCAGAAATGGAACACTCGTAAAGAAGCTGAAGAAGCAGCAAAATGGTATATTGAAACATTCTATTAATTATGAAAAAACATATAACTTATTGCAATCAATGTGATAATTGTAAGGTATATCCTGACCCAGACTTTGATGATTGGTTTTGTCATGATGATATAAAAATTGTCTGCAATGTTAACAACATGACAATGGCAAGTGCATGTCGTCCTTATGAAATAAATTCATTTAAAGTACCAAAAAATTGCCCATTAATGAATAAAATGGAAGAAAAACCTATTAAAAATGCTAATGATTTGATTAGAAAGTTTATGAAGGATAATAATCTTGAAGAGATGCATATAGGTGCATTTATTCTTGAAGAATACAATAGTGTATGTATCAACAAAGATGATATAGATAAGATAAATAATATAATTAACTTTAATAAATAAATTATGTCAGAAATTAAAATTACAACAGAAAAAGTAAGAGAAGCCTACAAGAAAAGTAATGATTGTGTAAAAGGTGTATTGCAGAATCTTTTTGGAGAAGAAGTATGCGCTCCTAAAAATGTAATGGATAGAGTGAAAACATTTGAAGATGCTTGTATTGAAACAGGTACAGATATTCAAGCATTCAATGAAATAACAAAAAATTTGGATGAACATGTGGTAACTTACATGAAGCTGAGTATTATTGTTAAAGCTCTCAACGAAGATGATAAGTTTCCATATTTTACAAAAGAAGAATGGAGATATTACCCTTATTTTTGGCTATATACCAAAGATGAATATGAAAAAATGAACGCCAAAGATAGAGAGAAAGTCTCTCGTGTCCTCTTTCGCTCGTATTACTATGCGTATTCGAATGGCGGTGTTGCGTTTGCGGATGCGGGGCACGATGCTTCGAATCCGTATAGCAATGTGGGTGCTCGGCTTGTTTTCCGAACAAGAGAACTTGCATTGTATGCAGGAAAACAATTTATTGATTTATATGTAAAACATATATTTGATGCTGGCATAATAAAAGATTAAAATATATTATGAAGAAAGAAAAAAGAAAATGGGTCAAAGATGAAAAAAGATTAATCAAGCTGTTATATAGAACAGGTATTATTGACAAATATACATCAATTGATTCATTATATTGGGATTATTCTGGGAAGTTTCCCAGAATAATTTATACTAAAAATGATTATTTAGATAATATTAATGATTATATTATTGTTGATATTGTCAACAGGGAGGAATATGGAAACATTTCACGAAAATCATTGATTAAACTTCTTAGTAAACTTCCAATTAAAAACAACAAAACAATAAAAAACGTTTAATAATGATTGAAACTGTAATTTTAGTTGCATTAGCAATTGTGTATTTCATAGGATGTATAACGGTTCACATTTATAAATGGAATAAAAGACGAAAAAATTAAGAATAATTAACGAGACTTATTTGCAAGTCTCGTTTTTTGTTTTTATATTTGTATTATAATTAAGAAACAAGATATGAAAATAGTTGATTATATATTACTCAGTCTAATTTGGCTAATTATATTGTTTTTATTTGGTTGTGTCTATTATGTAATGTTTATTATTAGATATTAAAATATGGAAATTGAAGTAAAAGAAACTGTAACAAGAAAAATAAAAGTTTATCCTTGTATTAAATGTGGAAGCGAAGATATTGAAATCTATAATTGTGGTTATAGTAGTTTCAATTGCGCAGGTGGAGAGTGTAAAAAATGCGGTCATACTGTTGAAACACATGCTAGTTGGGATGTTAAGAAATCAAGTTTGATTAAGGCTTGGAATAAAGAAAATGACCCATCTATCATCATTGAACGTTTGGATAAAGAAAGGCTTAAAATAGTTGACGAAATAAAACGTCTTAAAAAACTGAAAAATAAAATGTCTAAATTAATAGAAAATTAAAAATATGATAAGTATAGATTTTAATAAAGTAATGCATGGAGAACAAATATTGTTTAATAAATGCAAAGGAAAAAATATAAAAGACACTTACATTGGTAATAAAATTTTATGTATTATATTTGATGATAATAGTTTTGTGTATTTAGAAGAATATGATGATTATGGAGACATATCCAGATTTGAAGATGTAAATGTCAACTATTCTAATCTTAAAGATTATATTGGATATAATAAAGATGGTGAATTGTATTATAGTGATGTTATGGCATTTATGATAAAAAATGAGTTATTTATTAAAGATGAATTGAGGGAATATTTACTTCCTCTTTTTGATGAAGAACAAGAAAAATTAAAAGAACGAGAACTTGCTGAATATAAAAGAATTAAACGAAAGTATAATTTAAAATAAAAATAAATCATGAGAAAATTAATTGGAACTATTGTAGTGGTGTTATTGATTATTATTGGTTTTACAGGTGTTAATTTGAAAGTGAATGGAACTGCATTTAAAATCCCACCTTACATTAAAAATGTAGTAACTGATAAAAAGAAAATGGAAGAAGCAAAGAAAGTTTTTAATACTGCAAAGGAAAAACTTTCTGATGAAATTAAAGATGAAAAATAATCATTTTAAGACGTTTTAAAAGACTTTATATTCTAAATGAAGAAGTTATTGAGTTTATAGATAAAGTGCCTTAAAATTAAAATAAATCACATTATGGATTATATTATTAATGGAGAAAGAGTTAATTTATTGGATATTGTTGAATGTGATATTCCATTTCAGCTAACAGAAGAATATGTTAATGAGTTTAATTATTTAAACACTGATGCTGGATTTACTAAAAATATATTAAAAAAGGAAGATATAGGAAAATGGATTTTTATTATAAAAGTAGAAAAAGATAGTTTTAAACGTTTAAATAATATGGGTAGCTTATATCCAGCAAAAATCAAACAGGATATTTGTTCTAAGCCATATGGGACAGAGAAAAAAGCATTTAATAGTTTTGAAGCATTCTCTAAATTCCTCAAAAAAGAGCTTAAAAAGAGAGTTATTGAAATTTAACATAATTTGTTTGCAACTTACAAATTAAAACATATTAATATTATTATAAATTATATTATAACTAATATTATATATTTTATAATAATATATTAATATTATAAAGGACCAATATATTATTACCAGTTATTTTTTAATTTGCAAATTTTAATGATTAAAAAAGATTAATTTATGGAAAATAAAACGTTAGATGAAAAAGTAGCTGATTTAAGAAATAAGCTTACTCCATTGTATAATTTAGCAGCTTTAATGAATGAAATAATCATTAATAAGGGAGAAATTGAAATTAATGATGTGGTTAAGAATTGTATTATTGCTTCTAATGATTCTCTTCCAATTATCAGGAAGGTAATTGATTCCATGTTATTTGATGAACCAATGACTAAAGAGCGTTTAAAGAAAATATCCAAAGAGTTTGCTAATAATGCTTGTATGCCTTATTGTTGGGAAGATGTTTATAATAGATTAATTGATGGTAGTGCATTACCTTTTAAAATTGAAACAAGATGAATGAGTTTATTGGGACGATGGTATCAAGAACAATATATGCTTATGTATCAGAAATTGTACTTGGTCCTGGATATGATGAAAAAGAAAATAATTGGTGGGTGATTGTTGATGTTATTTGGAATGATAATGGTTGTCCAATGCGAGAAAATTGTAAAATACTAAAGTTTGATACTGAACATGAAGCAAAACAAATTAAAATTGGCACATGTGTTGATTCAGAAAAAAAATTTTCATGGATAGATTAAATAAAAAAGATGTTTGGCATGATAATTGTCAGCCAAATGTAGGGCAGTTAGTAATAGTAATTGACGAAAATAATACAATATATGACTTTGGCTATTTTTGTTTTAATGATTATGTTGATTATAAACATGGCTTTAAATGGGCATATATGAAAGATTTAGTAAATATAACAAATGGAAAAGAAGAATAGAACATCATCAGCGATTGTATCTTATAGATATGGTAGCATTGTATATGGAACAGATAATGAAAATTCAGATGAAGATATGATTTCAATTATATCTGATGATTTTGAAGATATGACTGAAAATGAAGGTCAAGGAAAAATTGGTGATTATGACATTACTTTTTATAAGGAAAGTTATTTTATTGAAAAAATTAAAAATCATTCTATTGATGCTTTAGAATGTATCTTTCTCCCAAGTGATATGATTATTGGAAATAATAAGTATCTTCAATATTTTCAACTTGATTTACCAACTTTGAGAAGTTCCATTTCGGCTATATGTAATAATTCTTATGCTAAAGCAAAGAAAAAATTAACAATAAAAAAAGATTATGACTTCTATAAAGCTATGAAATCTTTATTTCATTCAATTAGGATTTTTGAATTTGGAAAACAAATAGCAATATTTGGTAAAATTACCAATTATCAAGCTTGTAATCATATATGGCACATGATTACCAAAGAAACATCTACTGATTGGGATTATTATCATAAAAAATATAAACCAATTTGGAATGAATATCATAGTGCATTTGTAAAAGTAGCAAGGAAGAAGCTTACTTAACAGTTTTTAACTATAATATTTTTGGAATTTAAAAAATAAATTGTATGTTTGCATTAAAATATAAAAAATGAAAGGTGTAATTAATTTTTTTAATATCATTATAGTACCATTTTCCATTCTTATGGGATTTGTGCTTGAATTTAAATATATGTGGTTAATAATAGCCTTATATTCAAGTCTTATGCTTGTTAATATCACAATTAACACAATAGTTACTTCTATTATTGAAAAGAAGTATGAAGAAAGTTATTCAGCTTTCTGGAGAACATTATTTGTGATTATATCAGCAATTAGTTGGACATTTGTAATTTATTCTTAATTAAATAATAAAAATATGAGTAATATTATATTAGATTTCTTTCACAACATTACAAAAAGGAGTAATCCAAGGTTAAATGCAAAAGATGCGTATTTGAAAGCAAAATATCAACGTATTCAAACTGAAGAAGAAAGATTAAATGAATTTAAATTTAATCTTGATACTTTAATCTCAATCAAGTGTGATTCATGTACATGTTGTTGTGTAGTGGAACTTGAAGAAGATTTGTCCAAGCATTTGGATGATATTATCAAAGAATATCGTGAATTAGGTTATACAGTTATTAATTTAAAAGATGAAGTAGAAGATATTGATAATAATTATCTTTTTCTTTGTTGGGATAAAAAATATTGATATAATGATTACACAAGATATTATCAATGTTTTAAATTCCATTAATGCTTCAATTCCACCTAAACCAAAATATGTGTTAATAGCATCTGAATTTATAGTTGATTTAATAGTAAAAAATAGTGATTCTGCATTCAATTTTGAATATGATTTCTGGATATATAAAACACCTTATCATAACATTAATATTCGTATAGAACATATGTTTCAAGGTTATGAAGCTATTTTATTTAAAGATGGAAAAGTAAAGGTCACTATTGACAAAGAAGGTAAAGGGAAAATTTTTACATAAAATATAAATTAATATTATTTAACATTTTGGTATTTGCAATTAATCACTTTAAGTTGTATATTTGCATAAAATAAGAGAATAAATTAAAGTGATTATGTCAGAACAAATGAAAAATAATACAGTTGCTTTTATATTTGAAGGTAAACTGGATAATTTGTTAACAGATAATGGAAATATTAAATCAAGTAGATTGATTAAATTTGGGAATGAAACCGAATATGGGAATGAACAAAATTGGGACATTCAACTAACATCTTATAATAATATTGAACCTAAACATGAGAAGTTTGATAGTTTATTAGGGAAAAAAGTTAGAATTATTGTTGAAACCATAGAATAAAAAATACAAAGATTGTTATGGATAGAACTTGGATGAAAGAAAAAATTACAATGAGTTATGAAGATTTATTTAATTATGTGATTCAATCAAGGGTTCTTGGGGATATGTTAAACGAGAATAAACTAGCTGAAGTGGGATTCGAAATCCCACATCTAGTTTATATACAAAAAAATAATAAATCACCTTATATGGAAACTGAAAAAAAGTCTAAAGAAATATTATATACTAATGGAGATGCTACTTCTCCAAAAGGAGAAGGTAAAAAATATATAGTACACGTTTGTAATGATATTGGCGGATGGGGACGAGGATTTGTACTTGCATTATCAAATAAATGGGATTCTCCAGAAAAAAGTTATCGTGAATGGAATCGTAATGGGTTTTATGAATTGCCTGATTCAACTAAATGTAAATTTGAACTAGGAAATATTCAAGTAGTTCCTGTTGAAGAAAATTTATCAGTTATCAATATGATTGGACAACATGGTTGTTATCCAACAATAGTTGATGGAGAAAAAATACAGCCAATTCGTTATGATGCTTTAAAAGAGTGTTTAATGAAGGTAGCAAAACTTGCTAAATCTACAAATGCTAGTGTTCATATGCCTATGATTGGAGCTGGACTTGCAGGTGGTGATTGGTCTATTATTGAAGGAATAATTAATAAAACTTTAATATTCCTTGGTGTTGATACAACTGTTTATATATTTGATGAAAAATGATATGGAAAAACCTATTATTAATGAAGTATTTGCAGATAATGGTGAACATTCACATTGGGAATTAATAAATGCTGAAACAGGAGAGTTATTATGGAGCGAAGATACTTTTAATGAGTATATCCCAACTGATGATACAATTGAAGAAGTATTAAAGCACATACCAAGATATTTTGCCTTTGATAAAGTTTCAGGAAAACTATACAATAGTAATTCTCAGTCATATGAAGGAATTGATGGTGATACTGTTGTTTATACAACTTATATTAAAGGTGAGAAGAGAAAACTTAAAGGTACTGTTAAGGGTTATACAGAACATCAAATTGTTATAACATACGAATATGGGACAGATATATTAACAGCCGAAAATGCTCAAAGAAAAGAAATTATTAAAAATAAAAAGTGGATTAAATGACAGAAGTAGAGAATTATACAGATGATTTCTTTTATGATGGTGATGAAAGAACTATTGGAAAAAATGATTATTGCAATTTCATGATTGAAGGTAGTGATTTTTTTCCTTGTAAAAAAGTCAGTAAGTCACTACCAAATGGATATTATACAATAAGAAAAGATTATACACGAGGTATTTTTTTTAGAAAAAAAGAAGTTAATTTAGATAGATTAGTCAAATTTGACTCTTATCCTATGTATCAATTAATTTTAAAAGATATTGAAACTTTTTGGAATTCTGAAGAAGAATATGTTAAAAGAGGGAGAGTTTATAAAAGAAATATGCTTCTTTATTCTCCACCAGGAATGGGTAAAACATCTTTAATTAATTTATTAGTTGAAGATTTAGTAAAAAATCGTAATGGTTTTGTATTGTCATTAACTGATGATAATGATATTTTAAATTTTAATGATGCAATGTCTTATATTAGAGCAATTATGCCAACTAAGCCAATTATTGTAATAATTGAAGATATTGATAATTTCATTGGTGAAGGTGCGGACAATAAATTAGAAACTGAAATTCTAAATATGCTTGATGGTATTAATAAACATAGTAATATTCTTACTATTGCTACAACAAATTATCCAAAGAATTTGACTGAAAGATATTTGAAAAGACCATCAAGATTTAATCGTAAGTTTTCATTTACTTATCCTGACGAAGCATTAAGACGTGAGTTCTTAACAAAAGTTAACTTAGCTGAAGATATTGCGAAAATAGATTTAGATAAATGGGTTAAAGAAACAGAAGGGTGGACAGTTGATTATTTAAAAGAATTAAGTGATTCTGTATTTATTAATGGTTATACTGAAGAAGAATCATTTAAAGAAATCAACGAAATGATTAAAACTAATATTGTCAAAAATGACAAGCCAAAAAATAAACAAGGTGGTATTGGTTTGAGACCAACAAATCCTTGTATTGAAAAAATATGTAATTCATGAGTGTAAAAACTTATAATTTTTATAAAAAAAGAGCCTATGTAGTTGGTGACATACATGGGCATTTTGACATTATAAAAAATCAAATAAAAACTTGTAAAATTACAAATAGTGTAATTATATTTGCAGGTGATATTGGACTTGGTTTTGAAAAACCTGAATATTATAAACAAATTTTTCCTAAGCTAAATAGAACAATGAAAACACAAGGAAATGTTTTATTGTTTACTAGGGGAAATCATGATTCAAAAATTTATTTTGAAAACGAGTTAATTAACTATTCTAATATAAAATCAATTCCTGATTATTCGGTTGTTAATATTCACCAAGATTGGGATGAAGAAATGAAAGAGACACCAAAATTTTCAATACTTTGTGTTGGTGGCGGTGTATCAATAGATAGGCAACACAGATTGGAAGTTGAAGAAGCTTCTGTTATTGAATATAAGTATTGGCATCCAAATGCATCTAAAGAAGATATAGAAAAACATCGTAAAAAATATTATTGGAGTGATGAGCTTCCGTTTTATGATGTTGATAAGTTAGATGAAATAACAAAAGAAGGATATAATATTGAATATGTGGTAAGTCATACTGCTCCTGATTTTTGCTATCCATATACTAAAAAAGGAATTGAATCTTGGATGCGATTAGATGAAAATCTTGAAAAAGATGTTGATTTTGAAAGAAATACAATGACAAGTATTTACAATTATCTAATTAGTCATAAACATATATTAACAGGATGGTATTATGGTCATTTCCATTCTCATTATGAATCATATTATGATAATGTAAAATTCACTTTGCTTGATTGTGAGCATCATAAGTGGGATATGGTTGAAATTGGATATAAACCAATGGAGATTAATTTATGAAAAATAAAATACAAAAAATTATTAAAGCAATATATTGTTTTTGTTTTGGTTGTGACCCTATATCTTTTGACAAAAAAAATACTGTAACAACAGATTAAAATTTGAATATATGGTTGCTAAGAAAAATGGTAAATCAAAAAAGAAACTTACTAGCTCTGAAATTATGGAGAGAGTTATTGATGTTGAGGAGCTTGAAAAACGAAAACAAAATTTAGTTAAAGAAGAGCCTGTTTCTAAGGAAGAAACTGTTATTGAAAAAGAAAAACAATGGTGGCAATTGCCAATGAAAAAGGCTCTTTTTAAAACTAAAAAGCATGAAGGTAAGTTTTATGGACAATATGAAGGATGGAAGGAATGTATTTGGATTGGACCTTATGATACTGAAAAACGGTTGAATGATGTCATCAAGTCATATGTTGAAGAAACTAAAAAGCCTGTAATGGATAGGAATATAAAAAATGTTCATTCCATCCTTTTAAATATAAAAGAATAACATATCAAATATTGAATGATTAAATTAAGGATAAATCAAAATGAATTAGAAGAAATAATTAATGATGTATTAGAAAAACTTCATATAAACGAAACACTTCCTAGTAGAGTTGTGTTTGGTGAAATGTTAAATAGAAATATAATCACTGAAGGATTAATCACTACTTATAGTCCAAATGATACCATTAATATATTAAATAATAGCAAAATTAAATTTTATAACATAAGGGCAAGAAGAATTCCTAATTCAATTGATAATAAAACAATATACAATATTGTCCTTTATTTCGATTCAGGACTGCATAATATTGGAGTTGACTATTTTAATAATATTATTCATTTACTTGATGTCTGTGGATGGTTTCCTTCTATTATATATGTTAATGGTAAAAAAATTAATGATATTGATAATTCATATGAATTATTAAAAAATAATAATATGCCATTTGATATGATATGTGAGGCTAAATTTGATGTTAAAGTAGATGACAATGATTTACCTGATAAGTTATATCATATAACAAACACAATAAACTTAGATAAAATAAATAGAAATGGATTAACACCAAAGAATAAAATAAAAGTATCATATCACCCAGAAAGAGTATATTTTTTTGATAAATCAGCTATTAATAATTTTGATAGAATTGCTAAATTCTTTTATGAATTAGATAATAAAAATAATGCATTCACTTTGATGGAAGTTGATACTAATCAATTAAGGTCTAAAATTGATTTTTATTATGATGGAAATACTGATTTAAAAGCATTTTATTCATTAGAGCCAATTAGTCCATTATTAATTAAAAAAATAAAAGAAATAACGTTATTTGACTATCCGCAATCATCCCCAAGAAATGAAGGGTGATTGATGGATAAGAAGATTAGCCTAAGCACAGGTTGCACACCTGTGCTACGTTAGAAATGAATGTATAGGAACGTTGTGGATGTTTATCCAAGTCCCAACCTCTTCGGTCAGTAATTAAACAGAACCTAAAGGGACGGTGTTGCTGGCAATTGAAACCATTTCATAACCTTGGCGATGGGTAACTTACGGGAGAAGTCCTGGGTAGCTCTATTTTAGCTGCCGTAATACTTAAAAATTAAATTAATAAACTAACTAATTAATAAACTTATGGTATATGTCCTTAACAAAAATAATGAACCCTTAATTCCATGTTCAGAGAGGAAAGCAAGACTTCTCTTGAAACAGGGTAGGGCTGTCATATACAGAAAGGACATTTTTACCATTAAACTAATAAATGGAAGCTATGGATACAAACAGCACATAACACTAGGTATTGACTGCGGAAGCAAACATATTGGTATTTCTGCTACAACTGATAATAAAGAACTGTTCTCGGCAAATGCCGAATTAAGAAATGATATTGTTAAACTACTTTCTGATAGAAAGTCATTAAGACAAAACAGAAGGTATAGGAAAACAAGATATAGAAAAGCGAGGTTTGACAACAGACGCATTAAAGAAGGGTGGCTTGCACCCTCTATCAGACAGAAGATTGATTCACATGTGAGGATTGTCAGTTTAATCCACAAATTGTTACCTGTGAAACAACTTAATGTGGAAGTGGCTGCATTTGATATACAGAAAATAAAGAACCCTGACATTGAAGGTGTTGAGTATCAGAAAGGGGAACAACTTGATTCTTATAATGTAAGGGAATATGTACTGTTTAGGGACAACCACATTTGTCAGCATTGTAAAGGAAAAAGCAAGGATGATGTATTGCAAGTACATCATATTGAGAGCAGGAAAACAGGTGGTAATGCACCTAACAACTTAATTACTCTTTGCAAGACTTGTCATGAAAAATACCATTTAGGTGAAATAACATTAAATATTAATCGTGGCAGGTCATTTAGGGATGCAAGTGCAATGAGCATGATGAGGTGGTTCTTATATGAAGAACTTAAGAATAAGTTTAGTAATGTGAATATTACTTATGGTTATATTACTAAATACAAGAGGATTAAGTTAGGTTTACCTAAGGAACATTACAATGATGCTTATTGCATTGCTGATAACCTTAATGCAAAGAAGATGGAGAAGCATCATTTGATAAAGTTCATTCCTAGACATAGTAGGATATTGCATGTGCAGACTTTCAGTAAAGGCGGTAATCGAAGGAGCGCAAGCGCTCCCTATTGGTTAAATGGTGGCAAACCTTCAAAGAGTGGTATTAAGTTTGCCAGGTTCGATAAGGTTAAGTTCAACGGTGTTGTTTGTTTTATCAGTGGAAGTAGTAATGGTTTTGCTTCATTAAGAGATATAGAATGGAATAAGGTTAACGGTTGCA
>ERZ894194.164-NODE-164-length-60609-cov-14.616557_pt1 | contig 60609 bp, 41 predicted proteins | sample MGYA00380283_ERZ894194 | MGnify/ENA primary metagenome ERZ894194 (study PRJEB32331, sample SAMN06328448) | human gut metagenome | biome: human gut microbiome; feature: stool | host: Homo sapiens | collected 2013-02-13 ... | reverse complement strand
ACCCGCCTCCCGCGCAGGGCATGATCCGGCCGACGGGGACATCCTGAACACAAAAAAACAGATCAACCCAATCCAAACCTCAGACCTATGACCAAGATCGTCCTGAAATTCCTGTTGTTGCTGTTCGTGCCCTTTTTCACGCAGGCGCGTGACACCGATTCGCTGCGGGTGCTGTGGGTCGGCAACAGCTATACCTATTACAACGACATGCCGTCCACCGTCCGGCAGATCGCCGCGACGCAGAAGGTGAAACTCTCCTGTACGCGCTTCCTCAAGGGCGGCGAGCGCCTTTCCGGCCACCTGAAAAACCAGAAACTGCTCGACGCCATCGCCGCGGGCGGCTGGGACTACGTCATCCTCCAGGAGCAGAGTTCCGCACCGGCCATGCCGACCCGGCAGGTCGCACGGGAAGTCTACCCTGCGGCGCGTACGCTCGACAGCCTGGTGCACGTCGCGTCGCCCGATGCCCGCGTGATCTTCTACATGACGTGGGGGCATAAGAACGGCAACCGCTTCCCGATTCCGGAGTACCCGCCCGCCAACAGCTACGGCACCATGCAGGAACGGCTGATTACCAGCTACCTCGAAATGGCCTACGACAACGACGCGTGGTGTGCCCCCGTGGGCATGGCATGGCGCCGGGTGCGTGCCGAAAGGCCCGATTACGTGCTCTATGCGCAGGATTGTTTCCACCCCGGGCCGCTGGGCAGCTACCTGGCCGCGAACGTGATTTTCACCACGATCTACGGCAAGCCCTACCAGACCGCCTGCACGCTGGACTTCCCGGCCGAACAGGCCGAATACATCCAGCGTGTGGCGCAGCAGACCGTGCTGGAAAACCTCACGCTGCTGAATATAAAAAGGTAATCGGATTTGTACGGATTCATGCCCGCGCTTCGACAAGCGCGGGTTTTTTCGGATCTTGGACGCCCGCCGGCCTTGCCGCAGGCCGTTCCGCCGGACAGGATGCCTGCTCTCACCGCTCGCTCAGCTCCAGCCAGCGCATCGTCTTTTCGTCGATCGACGCGATCAGCTCCGCTATGCGCCGTGACTGCGCCGTGAGCTCCTCCACCGGGAGCGTCCCCGACGAGAGCGACGCCTCGAGTGCCGCTTTCTCGGCCTCGAGCGCCGGGATTTCCGTTTCGAGCGCTTCCAGCTCCCTCTTTTCGTTGAACGAGAGCTTGCGCGGCACAGCCTCCGCCGCCTGTGTTTTCGCCGCCTGCGGTTTGGGGCGGGCCTGTGCGGCTTCGGCGCGGCGTGCCGCTTCGTATTCGCGCTTCCAGGCCACGTATTCCGAGTAGGTTCCCGCAAAATCCCTGATCTCGCCCCCGCCGCAGAAAACCAGCAGGTGGTCGGCGACCTTGTCCACGAAATAACGGTCGTGCGACACCACGATCACGCAGCCTCTGAACGCTTGCAGGTACTCTTCCAGAATACCCAGCGTTACGATGTCCAGGTCGTTCGTCGGCTCGTCCAGCACCAGGAAATTGGGGCTCTGCATCAGCACCGTGCAGAGGTATAACCTCCGCCTCTCGCCGCCGCTCAGGCGTGCCACGTAATTGTATTGCGTTTCCGGTGTGAAGAGGAAATGCTGCAGCAGCTGCGAGGCGCTCATCCGCCGCCCGTCGCCCAGTTCGACCTGCTCGGCGATCGCCGTCACCACGTCGATCACCCTCATCGAGTCGTCGAACTCTAGCCCCTGCTGGCTGTAATAGCCGAAGCGAACGGTTTCGCCTATGTCGATCACACCGCTGTCGGGTCGTTCGATGCCCGTCAGCAATTTGAGAAACGTCGACTTGCCGCAACCGTTGTCGCCCACGATCCCCAGCTTTTCGTAGCGGGTGAAGTTGTAGTTGAACTTGTCGAGGATCACCACGTCGCCGAAGCGCTTGCTCACGTCGCGGGCCTCGAATATCTTGGTGCCGATCCGCGACGCCCCGACGTCGAGCCGCACCTCGCCGCTGCGGCGCGTCGTTTTGAGCCGCGATTCGAGATCGCGGAACGCGTCGATGCGCGACCGCGCCTTGGTCGCTCGCGCCTGCGGCTGGCGGCGCATCCACTCCAGTTCGCGGCGGTAGAGGTTCATCTCGCTCGCCCGCTGTGCCGCGTCGGCCGTTTCGCGCTCCTGTTTCTTTTCCAGGTAATAGGAGTAGTTGCCGGCATAGTGGTAGATCCGGCGGTTTTCCATTTCGAGGATGTCGCTGCACACGCTGTCGAGGAAATACCGGTCGTGGGTCACCATCAGCAGTGCGGCGCTGCTCGCCGCGAGGTACTCTTCGAGCCACTCGGTCATGTCGGTGTCGAGGTGGTTGGTCGGCTCGTCGAGGATCAGCAGGTCGGATTCGCTGATCAGCACGTTGGCCAGCGCCACGCGCTTGAGCTGCCCGCCCGAGAGGGTTTCCACTTTTTGCCCGAAGTCGCGGATCTTGAGCCGCGAAAGGATCCGCTTGGCGCGCTGCTCGTAATCCCACGCTTCGAGGGCATCCATCCGCGCCATTGCCTCCTGCAACCCTTCGCCCGACGCATCGCCGATCGCCCGCTCATACTCCGCGATAGCCTTCAGGGCGGGGCTCTCCGAGTGGAAGCAGGCTTCCAGTACGGTCATGCCCGCCGGGTATGCGGGGCTTTGTTCCAGGTAGGCGATCCTCAGGCCGCGGCGCGGCACGACGCTGCCCGCGTCGTGGCTTTCCTTCCCCGCGATGATGTTCAGCAGCGTGGTTTTCCCCGTGCCGTTCTTCGCCACGAGGGCCACGCGCCGGCCCTCCTCGATCGTGAACGAGATATTTTCGAAGAGCACCTGCTCGCCGTACGATTTGGTGAGGTTTTCCACCTGGAGACAAGAAGCCATAACGTGTGATTTAGATTTGCAAAGCTACGCAAAATTCCCGAACCGTGCCAATCGCCGTCCCGGAAAGGGGCTCCGGCCCCCGGAAAACGGGCTGCCCCTCCCCGAAAAAAGGACGGCGCACGACGGTCATATCCCCTCGTGCGCCGTTTCTCGTTGCCGGACTTCCCCCGGAAACGTTGTGCCGTTCCGGTTTTTCACCCCTCCCGGCGCCATGCTTTCCGGGCGGTTCCCTTCTTCCGTCAACCTCCCTTTTCCCGGGTTGCGGGTTCCCGTCACAGTGTTTTCTCCGGCACCGGATCCCTCCCTGCGGCATCCGCTTTCCCGGACACCCGTTTCCAGACACTATTTTTCCCCGCCCTGCCTTTCGGGCGCACTACCAGTTCTTGCGCAGGTCGCGCGTCAGGGGGAACTCGGTGATGCGCAGCGTCGTGCAGCCGTAGGGGATCAGCGTGATCTCTTCGGCGGGGTTGGCGGTCTCGTTGGTGCTGTACGGCTGGGGGCCGGCGCTCTCCTGGTAGAGCACCCATTCGTCGAGTCTGCGCCCGCGCGCCCTGATCTCCACCGGGGCGTTTTCCAGCGTCCACGGATAGGCGTCGCCGATGTCGCGCCGCTCGACCCTGAATGCCTCCGCAATGCGTTCGGGGCGGACGTCCTCCTCGAAGAGCGTGTAGTTCCACGGGGTTGTAGGCCGCACCTCGTAATACCACGGGCCGTAAATCTGTTTGCCCGGGTTGCGGACTTTCGACCATTGTTCGCCGATGCGCAGCGAGTAGACCAGCGGCCCGCGCTCGACGACGGCCGAGCGTTCGTACCAGCGGCTGACGGCGACCTCCATCGGCAGGCGGAGCGTCACCACGTCGCCCGTGCGCCATGCGCGCCGCACTTCCGCCACGGAACCTTTCCCGGGCGACGCCACGGCCTGACCGTTCACCGCTACGGTCGCCCCCTCGCACCAGCCGGGGATGCGCAGGCGGAGCGGGAATTCGGCCGTTTTCACCTTGCGGCCGTCGATCCTTATCTCGAAACGTATCTGCTCGTCGAAGGGGTATTGCGTCCGCTCGGCGATCGTCACCCGTACGCCGCCGGCCACTTCGGCCGTGACGTTGCAGGGCGAGTAGACCATCGCGGCCAGCCCGCCGTCGTGGGTGGCATACCACAGGTTTTGCGTGAACTTGGGCCATCCCTGGTGCATGTTCGACGTGCAGCAGGCATAGCCCGTCAGCAGGCCGTAGAGGATGTCCGTGCCGTCGTGGCTCTGCTCGAAATTGCGGCGGTGGTCGGTAATCATCACCTGGTTGACCTGCTGGTAGTACTGGCGGGCGTCATAGGCGTCCGTGGCCTGCGTGGGCAGGGCGTTGAACGCCACGCGCTCCAGATGGTCGGCGAACTGCACGTCGCCCGTGATTTCGGCCATCTCCTCCAGCGAGTACATCATCTCCACGGCCGTGCAAAGCTCCGAACCCTGCGTCGGGGCGGCGCCGTGCAGCGCCTCGTCGCCCCCGTACAACCCCGTCGGCAGGCCGATGTAGCGGCGTATGTCCTCGAAGCCTTTCTTCACGGCCGCCACATGCGCCGGGTCGTTGCTGCGCTGGTAGTAGACCACCGGCTCCTTGATCCCCTGCGCGAGGTTCACGCAGTGCAGCGAGAAGGGCGTCGGGATCACCTCCCCGCCGGCGAGGATGCCCGTCCAGTCGAACGTCTGCCGGTGGATCAGGTCGCCCAGCTCCAGCAGGAATTCGTCGCCCGTGATGTTGTAAAGCCAGTAGACGATGCCCAGATTGTCGCCGCCGCGCTGTTCGCCCCAGAAAGTCCAGTGCCCCAGCGGGGTCTTCGGAAGCTCGCGCAGCTGGTAACGGAAATAGGCGCTCATCAGTTCGATGACGCGCTCGTCGCCCGTCGCCGAGTAGTATTGTTGCAGCACCTTGAGCATGACCATCTTGGGCCACCAGTCGCGGGCGTTGTCGCGCTGTATGGCCGGGCTTTCGAACGGACGGTCTTCCGCCGGGCCGAAATAGCCGTCGGGCTGCCGGCTGCCGAGCGCCCACTCGACCCAGGGGCGGGTCTTTTCGATCAGCCGTTCGTCGCCGAGGATATAGGCCAGCGGCAGCAGCCCGTCGATCCAGTAGGGGCCGCGTTCCCAGACGTCGCCGTCGCCGCCCAGCCAGCCGTTGCGCGGGCCCATCACCTCGGGGTAGACCGAATCGAGGTGCCCCGTCAGCCCGTCGGCCTGACGCTGCAACTGGTCGCGGAGCCACCCTTCGGCGCGGATGGCGCCCAGCGGAAGTTTCACGAAGGGCTTTTCGCGCAGCGGGGCGCGGTTGTTGGCATAGGGTGCCGCGGCCGTCGCGGCGGTCGTTACCAGGAGCAGGCCTGCCAGCAGCAGGGACATGAGTTTTTTCATACGTACGGTTTTGGTTAGCCGGGACAAAATTAACGAAATTCCCGGCTGCGGGGTGTATGCAAACGTGCAAATTCAGTATGCATCGGCGGGCGCGGTTTGTTATCTCCCTCTTTTTTGCTACCTTTGCCCAGTATCACCAATGTGAAGCAAGGCTGAAATGGAGCTATCGAAAGAGCGTATCGAATCCCTCAGGGAACTTCTCGCCCCGGCAAACCGTAAGATCGTGATTGTCGCCCATACCAATCCCGACGGCGATGCCGTGGGTTCTTCGCTCGCCTGGGCCGAGGTGCTGCGGGGAATGGGACACGAGGTAACGTGCATCGTCCCGAACAAATACCCCTATTTTCTCGACTGGATGCCGGGTATCGGCCAGGTCGTGGTCTTCAAGAACGACACCGCGGGCGATGCCGTGCGCGCCATCGCCGAGGCCGACCTGCTCTTCTGCCTCGACTTCAACGCCGTGTCGCGGCTCGAAATCCTGAGCGATACGATCGAGGCCAACACCACGGCGCGCCGCGTGCTGATCGACCACCACCTTTCGCCCGACGGGCATTTCGACCTCTCGTTCTCGTATCCCGATTCGTCGAGCACCTGTTTCCTCGTATACAGTATCATCGAAGCGCTGTTCGGCACCGATGCCATTACGCGGCAGATGGCCGAGGCGCTCTACGTGGGCATCATGACCGACACGGGCAACTTCGCCTACTCGTTCCTCACGCCGGAGCTGTTCCGCGCCGTGGCGGTGCTGGTCGAGAAGGGCATCAGCATCCCCGAGATACACAACAACGTCTATAACGCCTATACCGAAGGCCGCGCACGATTGTTCGGCTATGTCATCAACCGCAAGATGGAGATCATCCAGGACGGGACGGTGGCCTATATGTCGCTGATGGAGAACGAAATGCGCCGTTTCCAGTTCCAGCAGGGCGACAGCGAGGGTTTCGTGAACTACGCGCTGACGATCAAGAAGATGAAGATGTCGGCCATGTTCCTGGCCCACCGCAAGTTCATCCGCGTGAGTTTACGTTCGCGCGGAGATGTCGACGTCAACCTCTTCGCCCGCAAGTACTTCAACGGCGGCGGCCACAAGAATGCCGCGGGAGGTAAATCGTTCGTTTCGATGCAGGAGACTATCGACCACTATATCAAGTCGGTAAAGGAGTTCGCCCAAGACGGGCATCTGGGTTGAGGACGCTATGGCTGGTGGCCTTGCGCCGATAACCTACGAAAGTTATGGACGATTTCCGACTTAAAGTTTTTATCACCGCAGCCCGGACGCTCAGTTTCACCCGGACTGCCGAGCAGCTGTTCATTTCCCAGCCCGCCGTCAGCAAGCATGTCGGTGAGCTCGAATCCCGTTATAAGACGCAACTCTTCGTCCGCCGCGGCAGCCGCCTGGAGCTGACCCCGGCCGGTGAAACCCTGCTGACCTGCGCCGAACGGCTGGCCGGCGACTACCGCCGCATGGAGTATGAGATGAGCCTCTGCGCGAGTGCGGTCGAGGGCGAACTGCGCCTCGGTGCCAGCACGACCATCGCCCAATACCTCCTGCCGCCGATCCTCGCCCGCTTCACCACGCGTTTCCCAGGCGTGCGGGTCTCGATGATGTCGGGTAACAGCGACCAGGTCGAACAGGCACTGTGCGGGCGCAGCATCGACCTGGGGATGGTCGAGAGCCTCAGCCGCCGGCAGGGGTTGCACTATACGCTCTTCGCGCCCGACGAACTGGTGTTGGTCGCACGTACGGGCGGCCCCTATGCGCGGACGGATGCCGTGACGCCCGACCGTTTACGGCAGATTCCCCTCGTGCTGCGCGAGGGCGGGTCGGGGACGCTCGAAGTCATCAAGACGGCACTCGGCAAGGCCGGGATCCGCATCCCGGAGCTGAACGTGGTGATGCGCCTCGGCTCGACCGAGGGGATCAAGGCATTCGTGCGCAACAGCGACGCCATGGCCATCCTGTCGGTGATTTCGGTCGTGGACGAGCTGCGCAGCGGTACGCTGCGAATCGTCGATGTCGACTCCCTGGCGCTCACGCGCGACTTCGTGTTCGTGCATCCCGAGGCCGAACCTGCCCGGCTTGTCCGGCAGTTCGTCGATTTCGCCCGGGCCGACCGCTGACCCGGCGGGCATCCCGTTCCCGTTTTCGTATTCTGTTCCCGCATCCCGTTCCCGTTTCCATTTTCGGGCATCGCTGCGCGGCTGCAGTTTGCGTTATAACTTATGGTTATGTAGGATAACCGGTTCTTGTTCCATATCCCGCCAAAAGATGCGATCTTTGTCGGCGAAACAAAGGAAAAGTTATAACGGCTTCTTAAAAAAACAGGGAGGAACTATCAGAGGAAAGGGTATTAGGGAGAGGATGGAAGGTAAGTAAATGGAAATGAGAGGGATTTGCAGTGTTTCTCTATGTTCTACACAGAGGGCTAAAGTGCAGAAAGCGTGGATTTATGCAGAAGTTCCGTTACCAAACCGTTAGTCCATTCCTCGAATGGTAACGAAGAGGTAGGAGAAGGTAATCGACAGAAGAGTATTCGGTAACTCATTTTTCTGCGATTACGGTTCTTATGCTCTGTACCACAATGTTTTGCGTAGCTGAAAACGCTTCAAAATCGGGTAACTTTGCCCATAAAAATAGAAGCGTATGCAAACAGACAAAATGAAGGTTTTGCTCTACCTGAAAAAGAGCGGATTGGACAAGTCGGGGCAAGCTCCGATCATGGGGCGGATAACCTACGAGCGAACTATAGCCCAATTCAGTTGTAAGCTCTCGTGCGATCCCAAGTTGTGGAACGCTCGTGAGAGCAGATTGAATGGCAAGAGCCGTAAAGCAGTGGCAACGAATGGCAAGTTGGAACGCTTGCTTCTCTTGGTACAGTCAGCTTATCGAGTCCTTTGCGAGCGAGGAAAAGTCTTTACGGCAACTGATATCAAAGAGCAGTACCAAGGAAGTATGCAAACTCAAATCACCTTTTTGGAACGATACAACCGAATGGTTGAAGATATGGCACAAAAGGTAGGCATCGAAATAAAGGCAGCGTCTTTGAATAGTTACTATACTATTCGCAAGCATCTGCAAGCCTTTATAGGGGAGAAGTACCACACGACAGATATTTCTTTCGGACAAATGGAAGAAGATTTCTTGGAGTGCTTGCAACATTACTCTGTCGGAAAGTTGAGACATTCGCAAGGTTATTATCGTAAGATGGCTTTGGCGGTTAAGAAAGCCTGTCGCTTGGCGTATCATGAGGGCTTGACAGAGCGACAACTGTTTGCTCACATACAGATTGAACGAGGAGAGAATAAACAGCCTCGTGCATTGGACAGAGCTTCATTGGATAAGTTGCAAGCCTTGACCTTTGAGCCGTATGAAGTGGAGTTGGAAACCGCACGCAATCTCTTTCTCTTTTCTTGCTTTACGGGTGTTGCCTATTGTGATATGGTAGTACTTAATCGAGAACACCTCTTTACGGATGATGAGGGAGCTTTGTGGCTGAAATTCCGCAGACAAAAGACCAATACCCTTTGTCGTGTGAAACTCCTATCCGAAGCGGTGCGTTTGATAGAGCGGTATCAATCGGATGAGCGCAACATTCTTTTTGCTCCCATAGCCTATTCGGCTTACCTTATTCAGCTCAAAGCCCTACAACTTCGGGCAGGTATCTCCATCCCCCTTTCGGCACACGTTGGTCGCCACACCTTTGCGACGTTGATTACTTTGGAACGAGGTGTTCCCATCGAAACGGTGAGCCGAATATTGGGGCATAGCAATATCCAAACGACCGAGCGATATGCCCACGTTACCCCGAAGAAACTCTTCGATGAGTTCGAGCGATTTCTCTCTTTCACTGAAAATCTAACCTTAACCCTATAAGAGCTATGCGCAGTACATTCAAAATCCTATTCTATATCAATAAGAACAAGACCAAGGCGGACGGCACAACGACAATCCTTTGCCGTATCACCATAGACGGAGCAAACGTAGTGATAAGCACAGGAGAAAGCACAATTCCTCACGATTGGAGCGTGAAGCGAGGGGAGACAACGGACAAGAAGACTAACCAATGCCTGCAAACCTTTCGAGAGGAAATCAAGCAAGGGTACAATACCTTGCTCTATAAATATGGAGCAGTGAGTGCCGAACTTCTGAAGAACCACCTGCAAGGCATCGGAAGAACTCCGACAACGCTTCTTGCCCTTAGTGCAGAAGAACTCAAAGCCCAACGAGAAAGCAAGAGCGAGGGAACGTATAGTAATAATCGGTGTTCCGACAGGCAACTTAACGCCTTTGTGCGAAGTCGTGGCGAGGAGGATATTTCCCTAACGGCTCTTGCGATAGATTTCTTTGATGATTATCGTTTCTATTTGAAGAAGGAGGGCTATGCCCTTGCAACCATAAACAGGCATTTGTGTTGGTTGAGTCGGTTGATGTACCGAGCTGTCAGTCAGGGAACTATACGCTTCAATCCGTTTGAAGAGGTGAAGTACGAAGCCGTGGAGCGTAAGCCTCGTTTCCTGAGCAAGGGCGATGTGGCAAAGCTCTTGGCGTTCCCATTGCAAGACGAAAGGGCGGAACTAAGCCGAAGAATGTTTCTTTTCTCCGTCTTTACGGGGTTGGCATTTGCCGACTTGCAGAGCCTGCGAGCTTCGCAAATCGAAACGAACAGCGAGGAGAAGCGGTATATCCGCAAGGCAAGACAGAAAACGGAAGTGGAGAGTTTGATCCCCCTACACCCGATAGCGGAGCAGATACTTTCGCTCTACACGAAGAAGAATAGCAAAGAGGATTACAAGATATTCCCCGATACGATGAGCAAGGGCAAACTGATTGCCAGCCTTAAAGTAGTAGGCTTGGCGTGTGGCATTCGTACTCCGCTGACCTACCACATGGCACGACACAGCTTCGGCACGCTAACTTTAGAGGCTGGCATTCCGATAGAGAGCATCGCTAAGATGATGGGGCATTCCTCAATTGCCAGCACGCAAATCTATGCCCAAATCACTGACCAAAAGATTGCAAAAGATATGGACAGGTTGATGCAGCAATGAAAGTAGATAATCTAAGTATAAAAAGAGCTTGTTGCAGTTAATGCAACAAACTCTTTTCTGTTGTACTTTCATACGCAATTCTAACAGTTGGTTTCCTGTCAGACGAAAAAATACAAGACACTTAGTTGCTTATCTATAAGAATCTTCTACTCCAGCCAAATAACCAGCAGCATAAGCTGCGTGAGGACTTTTATGCCGAACTGTTCCCGCTTGGCTTTCAGGCAAAGAATCCAGAGCTAAACTTAATTGCTCTTTGCGTTGGAGTCCATCTTGATACCCTTTTTCATAAGCACATCCCGCACACCGATGTCTTCCATACCCTCCTTGATCTTCAGGCAAATTATTATGCTGTGGATCGTAACGATGCTTCTTTTGGCAAATCATAATCTTGATATTTATTATTACTCAATTAATTCTAAAATCCAATTTATCCAAGAAATAACAGTAGATGCCCGTCGCCTGTATGTTTGTTCAGAGTCAATATTATATAGTCGAGCATCTTTCATTATCTCAATTACTTCATCTTTTGTTGGGACATCCCCTTTGTCAAAATACAATTTCAAAGTGTTTTTAAATGCAGCCCGTGATAGTATAAGTCTCACAAATTCCAATTGTCGTTCAACAATAGGCAAATTGAATATACGAATCCCATCTTGAGTTAGAGTACACCCGATTTGTTGATTTTCACATCTTCCTTCTATTAATCCCAGATATTTTGCCGCATTCGAATAATAATCGGTTTGCCTATGATCAAAGTCATAATTGTGAGTAATATCCTCTTTACTGATAAATCCTTTTTGCTTTAATAGTTCACAGAGATTTATCACACGTTCAAAGCTATCTGCTTGAGGAAAAGGCAACTCAGGCTCTTTTGTAACCTGAACATTATCCAAAATATTTTGAATGTTTTCTATGTTAATATCTCTTTCTTGGAGTGCATATTTTTTGTGCTGTAACAATCGAATAGAATTATATAATTCAGGATTAGTAAATTCATATTCTCTCAAATCAAAAATACCATTCGAATATGTAAGAAAGATTGGACGAACACGTTTGACAATTTTGTCACTCCATAGTCTGTATGGATAATATAACTGCCTGATTAAAAAATCATCAGATATATAATTCTTCGCTTCAATTAAATTTAGAGAATTATCACCTTCAAATCCTCCGTCTATTTCAATTTGTGAGTTTTCTACATTTATCCTGAAAGTCTTTTGTTTTGAATTAATTGCAAAATCAAATAAAGAAGAACTCATACGTCCAGAAACTGTGGGGAATAAATTTTCTTCTCCTGTAAAGTCATGCAATATCTTAGAAATAAAAGCACAGTTTATAGCGATTGATTCGCTTGTAATATCTTTATAATCTATACTTTCTAAGAAGGTTGGAAAGTTGACCGGAACTATCTCTACATCTTCTTTGTTGAAATCACAAAAGGTTTCAAATGCACCAATTTCATATGTGCCTCTAGAGGTAGGCAAAATCGACAATTTATGTTCTACAAATAATTCGGGAAGTTGAGAGCGATGATCGAACTTCGTCATTAAACGAGCTTCCCGAAATTCGTTGATCTCCATTGAGGATATTGATACACGATCGTTTTTTGCAAGCCTGTCTAAGATACGATACTCCTCAAATATTGCCTCCCACGCTATATCATTTTTAGATTTACTCATAATTTCTAATTAAGAATTCATCTACTTGTCCTCTTTTGGATGGGTTTGAGTTTACAGCTCGATTTGCTTGTACTATATGAATATTATAATCGGAATAAATTTCTCTTATAAAATCAGAGGCTGAATTTGATAAAACAAATTTAATCCCATTATCATTGAGCCTATTACATATATCTCTTAGCCTAAGTTGATCTCCCTCGTTCCATCCACCTTGCACATATCCCGTAAAATTAGAACTCTCTGAGATAGGGTGATATGGTGGGTCTAAATACACAAATGAGTTTGTCGGTATATCCCTTAGAATTAGCTCATAATCTCCATTCGATATTTGAATTTGGGGAGAATTTAGGTATTTGCTTACTGCTCTAATCACAGGTTCATTGACTATATTGGGATTTCTATATTTTCCAAAGGGAGAATTAAACTCCCCAGCATTATTAACCCTATACAAACCATTGTAGCAGGTTTTATTAAGATATATAATTCGTGAAGCTCTCTCGATCTTGGTGAGATTATTAAAGAGAGGCTGCCTGTCAATAGCCCGAATTTCATAAAAATACTCTGCTGTATTTTTGTGTTTTTTTAAATCCTCAATAAGTTCATTTGGATTGTCTCTTATGACTGTATAGACATTGATCAGTTCTTCATTATAATCATTTATAATAGCTCGTTTAGGCTGTAGATCAAAAAATAAAGCTCCTCCTCCTATGAATGGCTCATAATAGGGACGATTTGCCACTCCTTTAGGAAGTATCTTTCTAATTTCTGGCATAAGTTGTCGTTTCCCTCCAACCCACTTCAGAAATGGAACTACAAGTTTATTCTTAGCCATTCTATATGAAATTCATTCTACAAATACGGCTACAAAGTTAGTCATTCATAATGAGAAAAACGAATAAAACGGTAAGAAAAGACTTCTTGTGAATACTTTATCCCCGATAGTTTTCTTGGAGTAATCGGTTGATGTCGGAGAGTCGGTAAAGTATCTTGCCTGCAATTTGGGTGTAGGGAATGATGCCCTTGTCTCGATAGTCCTGCAAGGTGCGTGGACTGACGAAAAGCCGTTCGCAGACCTCTCGCCCCGTGAGGTAGATTTCACCCCCGAACAGCGGACGATGCGTTTGGGCAATCTCCCGGAGGCGTTTGCTTACTTCTTGGATGTCTGAGATGAGTTGTTTCATCTCGGGTGTTTCTTTGCTGATGGTCTCGTATTCCATAGTCGTGGTTATTGGCGGTTGGACTTGGCGAGGAGTGCTTCCACATCCTCACGTTTGTAATAACACTTATGCCCGATTTGGATGAAGGGCAGCACGGACGTGTCCCGATAGTGTTGGAGCGTTCGCTTGCTGATGTTCAGTATTCGGCACACGTCCCCGTTGTGCAACAGGTCGGGGACTTCGGGCTTCGTGCCGAAGTGTTCTCGCATACAAAGAGCCAACTCTTCGATGCTCTTTTTCAGTTCCTCCCAAGCAGAGGTGTCGATGGCGGTAAATCTCATATCAATATCGTTTTAATTGTCATTTCAACTTCGTTTGATGCAAATGTACGCAAGTAAAATCCTTGTCCCAAGCCTCGATGAAATCAAGGGAAACAAAAGGAAGTCGCAGGTAAATGTACAAGAGAACAGCACCTATTTCTCCCACTTTTTCCTAAGTGCGTACTTGTGACTCTGATATAGATAGAAGTGGCTCTCTTACCAATGAACACACCCGCCCCTTTCTCTCTCGAAGAAAAAGTGTGCAGACGTTGGCAATCCGATGAAGTCGCTTGCTAAGCCGTTCTCCTCTCTGTTTTTGCTTTTTGAACGGGTTCGCTCTGATTTCTCCCTTTTATCTCGCCCATTTTCGGAGCATTTTTGTGTTCCCCGAAGCAACAGCCTCGCAAACCTTGGCATTGTGAGTTCGGCTCTCTAATTTGGTTTCAGCATCCGTTTTCGGATGAAAGTTCAAAACCAAGCAAATAGAAGAAGTACAAACAATGAAAAAAGAAGAGCATGACACCCCATCCAAGAACGCTCAAATAGAAGAGTTCCTTTCGGCTCGGTATGAGTTTCGATACAACACCGTGTTGCACCGAGCAGAGTACCGTCCACGAGAAACGGGCGATTATACAGCCATAGACCGCTACCGCATCAATACCCTCAAAAGAGCCTTGGACAAGGAAGCCGATGTACAGACCTCACCCGAGAACTTGTACAGCATCATCGAAAGCGATTTCTCCCCACGTGTCAATCCCGTACAAGCCTATTTCCAAGCGTTACCGCTGACGAAAGGGAATACGGAAGCTATCACCGCCCTTGCCGACTGTGTGAGCGTAGCTAATCCTGAGAAATGGAGGGAATACCTCACCAAGTGGCTGGTTGCAGTGGTCGCCAATGCGATGGACGACAGGCAGTGCCGTAACCACACCTGCCTTGTACTGACAGGTGAGCAAGGGAAATTCAAAACCACATTTCTTGACCTGCTCTGCCCACCTGCACTGTCAGACTATCAATATACGGGAAAGATATATCCGCAGGAAAAGGATGTGCTGAGCCTTATCGGTCAAAACCTCATCATCAATATTGATGACCAGCTCAAAGCCCTCAACAAACGAGACGAGAACGAACTGAAGAACCTGATTACCTGCCCACAGGTGAAGTACCGTATGCCTTATGAGAAACACATCGAAGAGCGACCGCACTTGGCAAGTTTCGTGGCATCGGTCAATGGCAATGATTTCCTCACCGACCCGACTGGGAGCAGACGTTTCCTCCCATTTGAGGTGCTTGCAATAGATATAGAACGTGCCAAGACAATCCCGATGGATGCCGTGTATAGTGAAGCGAAAGCATTACTGAAAGACGGATTTCGCTATTGGTTCAATGATGAGGAGATTGCCGAACTGCACCGAAACAGCGAGGCTTTCCAAGTCTATACGGCAGAAATGGAACTGTTGCTCCGCTATTTCACCTTTCCCACGGAAGCGGAGAAAGCCACCAAGCATTTCTATATGACCAATTCGGAAATCGTGGGTTATCTCTCTATCTATACCAGACAGCAGCTCTCACCCAAGCGGATGGGCGAAGCCCTGCGAAAGGCAGGCTATGCGAGAGAATGCCACAGGGTAAATGGCAATCCCGTATATGTGTATGCCGTCCGCAAGATTTTTCCCGAGCAGCCACCATAGCATTCTGTTATTACCAATCCCTTTGTTATACTCCTTTCTCTTTTCTTTCCTATTCTCCTTACTACATTACTACAAACAAGGATAATACGGTGAAAGAAAAAGGATTGCAAGGGGTATTCATCTTGCGACACAGCTTACTACCATCTTTCTACGCTTCTACGATAGTATGAATGAGGGAGGTGTAGAAAGGAGGTGTAGAAAGATAAAACCGAATGAAGTGTTACACTTTTCTCTTTCACTGTCAATTACTTATCCGACTGTAGAAGGGTAGTAAGATAAAAAGGGGAAAATTCTAAAAAGAGAAAACAGAACAAACAATGAAATAACGAACAATGAATGTGAATAACCCAAACCCAACAATAACAGCAATGAACAATGAATATTACGACCTACAATACATCAAGGCGATACCGATAGCAGACTATCTGCACGCCTGCGGTATCAAGCCTGCCAAGCGTTACAACGGCTATGCCCTTTATCACGCACCCTACCGAGAAGACTCCAACGCCAGCTTGAAAGTGGACTTTCGGCAAAACCTGTGGCACGACTACGGCACGAGCCAAGGCGGAAGCATCATCGACCTTGTGATGAAGATGCGAGGATGCAGTGCCTACGAAGCAATAGCGCATCTTGCCGAAGGAAAAGCAACAACCCTCGCCCCTTCTTCCTTTCATCGTGAAGCTCACATAGGGCAGAGAAGGGACGAACAGCGACCAAATAATACAAGGCGTATTCTCTCCATTAGTGAAGAATTGCCTCTGCATCTGCAAAACTATCTCCGAGAAGTACGCAAGATAGACCTTGCCGTGGCAAGCCCCTATCTCCGTCACGTTCGCTATGAGGTAGGAGGAAGAGAGTACTTCGCCATCGGCTTTCCCAATCGTACAGGAGGGTATGAGCTTCGGGACGACAAGACATTCAAGGGAACAATCGCACCAAAAGATATAAGCCTCATTCAAGGGAATACTTCTGAAATGCCCTGTCTCTTTGAGGGCTTTATGGACTTCCTTTCCCTTCTCACGATGAAAGGAAAAGAAACTGCCCCTTGCCTTGTATTGAACTCCGTCAGCAATCTTCCACGAGCCATCGACTATCTCCACGAGAAAGGTATCGACTCCGTTCGGGCGTTCCTCGACAACGACCCAGCAGGAAAGCAGGCTCTTCAAGCTATCCAATTGTCAGGCATCAAAGTAAAGGATATGAGCCGACACTATGCTCAATACAAAGACCTCAACGACTACCACGTTGCCCAAAGAACAGAATTAAAGCAGGTGATACCACCTCGCAAACGAGGACTTAGACGATAAGGCAAAAGAAAGCAAATAACATTATTCTATCATCAGGTATTCAAAGATTCAGGAAATAAAATGTATGCGAATAAACGGATTTGTTTCGATAGCTACGGCAGTCCTTCGGAACTGCAAGTTGCTGCTCCAAACTTAGAAACAAAGCGTGCAGGCATTCACAGAATGCAACGTAACAAGAAAGAAGGACGAACAGGGCGGAGCGGACATTTCGAGAAATGCCATAGGCTCATTAGGGTATTTTCTTCACGCTGCACTTCGTTGTCGCTAAAAATACCCTCCTGAGCCAAGGGACTTCGCCCCTTTGGATACCCCTTAAAGCAATATTCATCTTATGGGCTACGCCGTATTACATATAGACAAGGCGAGAAGCAACGACTCGGGAAATACCGCTCACATAGCGCGGACATATACCCCGAGTAACGTCGATCCTTCTCGCACACACCTGAACAGGGAATTGGTGCAATTCCCTGCAAATGTCACCAATCGTAGCGAAGCGATAGAACATCGCATCGCCACGGCCGGTATCTACCGAAAGGTTGCGAAGAACCAAGTCAAAGCCCTGCGCTTTATCCTGTCGAGTTCACCGGAGGACATGGCTCGAATAGAGCAGGAAGGACGCCTGTACGAGTGGTGCGATGAATCGATGAGTTGGCTTCGTGACACTTTCGGAGCAGATAACGTGGTCGCTGCCACGCTGCACGCAGATGAGGAAACGCCCCATATTCACGCCACGGTCGTTCCGATTGTCACGGGTGAAAGAAGGAAAGCCAAAGAGGAAGCCGAAAACGGTAAGCGGAAATACAAGACGAAGAAGAACAAGGTACGGCTTTGTGCCGATGATGTGCTTACACCCAAGAAACTGGAGCAGTACCAGACGGACTATGCCAAGCGGATGCAACGATTCGGGTTGGAACGGGGCGTACACGGCTCGGTAGCCAAGCACCGTACCACGATGGAGTATTACAAGGAAATCCTCAAATCCACGAAGGAGAAGAAAGTCCAAGAAGCAGAACTCACAGCCAAGATAAAGGAATTGGAGAAGCAGGCAGGTAAGCTCCGAATGAAAGGCACGCTGTACTCCCTCTTTGGCAACTCCGAACTCGACAAGGCAGAGAAGCGTATTGCAGACTTGGAACAGGAAGCCGAACGGCAACGGTATCTTTCGGAAAAGGAGAAAAACGAAATCCGAAAGGAAGTCGTTCTCTTGCAGGACACGGTCAAGGGAAGGGACAGAGCCATTGCCGAATTGAAAGAAACCGTGCAGGTTTATGAGGAAGAGCGGAATTGGATAAAACGTTTTTTCAATGGCTTCTATCAATTGCTGAACATTCGTCTGATGCTCCGAAAGATGGATTTCTCTGACGACAGAATAGCGGAGATGTATCGCACGGAGACTCCCCAGCGAGGTACGGCTAAAGCCTATTCGGGATTATACAAGAGAGAGTTTACGGAAGAGGACAGCGAAATCCGTATTATCAAGGATGAGAAGAAACGACCGCTCCTCACCATCAACGGGCTTCCCATTACCGATTGGTGCGAACAGAAATGGAAACAGCTTATCAATCGTAATCGCTCGCAGCGGTTGTAGATGAAAACCGAGAAGCTCTTTTTTCTTTTATCGGTGTATTTCTATCCCAACAAAACTTTTCGGGAAAAAAATCACGAAAGAACGCTTACTTTTCCTCGCAAATGTGTATCTTTGCAAATGGTAAAAGTGAGCGTTCTTTGGCTATTCAAAACAATGTACCTTAAAGCACTCTGCTCATTTCTAAATCGTTACCCATACATTTATTCTAAAATGGTAACACTCTATTATCCAACGAGATAATTCGCAAGCAAAAAATCACGAAGGATATGTTGAAAAAAGGTAATAGGGCGAATACCCTGCACGGGATTCTGCTGATCGTCCTGTTCTCGTTCGCGGCATTCTACATCGCCGGGTTCCCCCTCGTAAAGAAACTTTCGTTCAGCCCGCTGATCGTCGGCATCGTGCTGGGCATGCTCTATGCCAACAGCCTGCGCAACAAACTGCCCGAAACGTGGGTGCCCGGCATCAGGTTCTGTACCAAGCAGGTGCTGCGCTGGGGCATTATCCTCTACGGGTTCCGCCTGACGCTCTCCGAGGTGGCCGCCGTGGGTATTCCGGCCGTCGCGGTCGACCTGGTCGTCGTGACGGTCACGATCCTGGGCGGCGTCCTGCTGGGACGCCTGCTGAAGATCGACCGCGACACGGCGCTGATGACCTCGACGGGCAGTGCCATCTGCGGCGCGGCGGCCGTACTGGGTGCTGAGCCGGTCGTGAAATGCGAGGGGTACAAGACCGCCATCGCCGTCTCCACGGTCGTGATTTTTGGCACCCTCTCGATGTTCCTCTATCCCCTGATGTACCGCACGGGGATGCTCGACGCCCTGACGGACACGGGCGTGGCCGTCTATACGGGCAGCACGCTGCACGAGGTGGCCCATGTGGCGGGGGCGGGCAACGCAATGGATCCGACCGATACGCTGGGAATCGCTGGGACGGCCACCATTACCAAGATGATCCGCGTGATGATGCTTGCGCCCGTGCTGGTTATCCTGGGGTTCGTGCTGGCGGGCCGCCGGAAAACCGCCGGAGGGCACAAGGAGAAGAGCAAAATTACCATTCCGTGGTTCGCCTTCGGCTTCATCGCGGTCATCGGCCTCAATTCGCTGCTGCAATACCTGACCGGGGCGGAGAGTGTCCGCGACATTCCGTTGAACGGCGCCATCGAATATGTCGATACGTTCATGCTGACGATGGCCATGACGGCGCTGGGTACGGAAACGAGCATCGACAAGTTCAAACATGCCGGGGCGAAGCCCTTCGTGCTGGCGGGACTGCTGTATGTCTGGCTGGTCGTGGGCGGTTATTTCGTCACCAAATACCTGGTCGGGATCCTGTAACGGGGTTTTCGGCCGGGCGGCTTCCGGAGGGATCCCGTTTTTGCGCCCGGCTCCATTTTATGCCGATATGGCGCCTATCCGCCTGCATCGTCTGCATTGCCGGGGATGCCGGGAAAGAAATCCCGCCGCTGAACGGCCTATGCCGGTCGGAACCGTTGTCTTGCTGGAAGCGATCCGCTTTTTACGCTAAATTCGGCAGAGTGGGGGCTTCGTGCTCCGAATAGCGGAGGACTGCCCCCCGTACGAAGTCCGCGAAACTGCGGGCTTCTTCGTAGGTGATGGCGCCGGGATAGCTCATCAGCACCAGCCGGTGGGGCGTGAAAGGCTTGCGGAACGACGGGTGGATGTACCGGTAGGGGTTGGCGACGAACCCCAGCCGCTCGTAGAAGTGCAGGCGGCGGATCGAAATGTCGTCTACGGGCGGGTCGATCTCGAGGATGACGCGCCCGACCTTCCGGCAGAAGGCCGAGAGTGCCGCGGAGCCCATGTTTTGTCCCCGCAGGGCGGGTGAGACGGCCAGGTGCTCGACATAACGGTACCCGTCGGCACCCCAGTGGAAGAGGATGCCGATGAACTCATCGCCGCGCCAGATGCCGTCGGCTTCGAAATTCGGGTCGCCGAATGCCCGGTCGTAGCCTTCGGCATTCCAGCGTTCGTTGTAGGGGAACGACTTTTCGTAAAGCTCCCAGGCCTCGGCCCAGCCTTTGTCCGAGCGGGACTTGAAAGGTATGAATTGCAGTGGTCGTGTCATCGTCCGTGTTGTTTTGCGCAAATTTACTACAAATTCCGCGCATTACCAATCCGGCTGTGCCGGGAAGGGCGCTCCGCGACATAATGGTAAAAGGGACACCCCGGAGCGGGTGTCCCTTTTACTGCCTTGCGGCGTGAACTTTTTATTACTCCGTTTTCCCTCCGGTGATTTCCTCGGGGATGCCGTCGCAGCGTTCGTAGACCGAAATGTCCGAACGGTCGTCCTTGGCTGTCCATATCATTTGTGTCTTCGAAAAGTCGGTCACGATGTAGCGGTGCTGCCAGTCGCCTACGCTGTAATCGTAGTTTCCGTAGATGATGGCGCCCAGTTCCTCGTCGGTTTCGATGGCGAAACGTCCCGTGAGCTTGCGGGCGCCGAAGCTGTCGAGGTTCTGGTACATGACGTACTTCTGGTCTTTGCGGATGAACTCGATGTATACGTAGCTGCCCTCGGCGAGGGGCGCGCCGTTCCATTGGGCGAGCTGCCACGTGCCGGCGAGGTTGTTGGGCGTGACATCCAGGGGGGCTACATACGACTTGTCGTCATCGCAGGCGCAGAAGGCCGTCGCGATAAGTGCAAGGAGCGTAAATCTAAAAATTGTTTTCATATGACTCGTTTTTGTCTGTTTCTTACTCTGTTTCTTCGAACCGGATTTGCAGCGTGCGCCCGCTCGGCGGAACATCGGGCCCTTCGAGGATCAGGGGCAGCTGTGCAGGCGGCCTGTGCGTTGCCTGCGCGGGGTCGAACCCGATGACCAGGTCGCCTTTGGCGCCCGGGGCGAGGGTTGCGGGCTCGCACCGGAAGGTGATCCCCGGGGGGAGCAGGTGCTCGTCGCAGCGTGGCCGCATGGCTTTGCCGCCCGTGTTCAGGCATTCGATGCGCTCGCTCTGCAACCCTTCCGGGGCGAGGCGCACGGACTGCTGTTTGAGCCGCAGCGCACCCATTGCATAGGGGTAGTCGCCGTCCGTGCGTTCCGAGGCTATGACCGTGCCCGTGAGGTGCAGGATGGCCGTCGGCATCTTGTCCGAGAGCTGCGTATAGACGAAGATCCGCCTGTCGAAGCTTCCCGGGTGTCCCTTCGGGTGGTAGGTGACCGTCACCGTGCCTTCGCCGCCCGCGCGGACGGGCTGCCGGCCGTAGGTGGCCACGGCGCAGCCGCAGGTAGTCTGCACGCGGGTGATGACGAGCGGTGCCGTCCCTGCGTTATGCCATTTGAACGTGTAGCCCGGCGGCGTGTCATCCTCGCCGATATGCCCTGCGTCGATTTGCGTGCGTTCGAAGCGCATCGCTTCGGCCCCGGCGGCCGTGGCGGGGTGCGCCAGGCTGTCGAGTTTGGCACGGGGGATGATGCGGATCTGCGAGCAGAGCGGTGTGGCGGCGGTTACCGCCCACAACGCCCCGCAGCAGAAGAGCATACGTGCTATCGTCGTTCCGCAGCGCATTGTTCGTTAGAGCCAGCCGTTGCCGTTTGCCGTTTTACGCACCGTGATGTTGAAATTGTGCGTCTCGCCCTTGCTCGAAGTGATGCTTGCCCTGGTCGTGCCGGCCTTCAGCCCCTTGACCGTCAGTTTCGCACCCTCCATCGACGCCGTGGCGACCGCCGTGTCGGCGATGCTGACCGTGTAGGTCAGCGTTTCGCCGCCGAGGAAGTAGTTGGCCGGGATGGCCTTCACCTCCTTGCCCAGCGAGATGTAGAGGTTCGGGAACGAAACCTGCTTGCCGTTGCCGGAGACCGCATTGAGCAGCCTGGCCGCATTGACCTGGCCCGTGCCCATCTGGTTGCGGTAGTTGGCCAGCGTCAGCTGCATGGGCTGGTTCAGGCCGACGTCGGCGACGTAGCGGTAGTAGTTTTTCAGGCCGGTCATGTAGGAGTCGATCGGCGTGGTGGTTTGGTAGAGTAGTGCCTTGAACTCGTCGGCCGTGAAGTGGCGGCGGAGCTGTGCGGCGTACGAGAGCCCGAGCGCGGCGACGCCCGAAACGTGGGGGCAGGCCATTGAGGTGCCTTCCATGTAACCGTAGCCCGTTTCGCTGATGTCGTAGGGCAGCGTGGAGAGCACGCAGCCGATCTCGCCGCGTTTGTGGTTGTCGTCGAAGTACTCGTAGTAGTAGTCCTGGTCGCCGCCCGGGGCTGCGATCGTCGTGCCGGGGCCGTAGTTGGTATAGGTTGCGGGCGTATAGTCGGCAGCCGTGGCCGATACCGAGATGCAGTCCTCGGCAGCGCCCGGGAACCCGGCCTGCGGGGCGCTCTCGTTGCCGCCTGCGAAGATGGCCAGGCCGCCTTCGATCGGGCCGTTGGGCGACCCGGCGTTATGCAGGAAGTAGTCGAGGGCGTCCTTTTCCAGCGGGGCGTTCGTCGCCCACTCCTCTTCGTCCTTGAAGCCCGGCGTCCCCCATTCGTAGCTGTTGGCACTGCCCGAAACATAGCCCCAGCTGCACTGCAGGATGACGGCGCCGTTGTCGGCCGCGTATTTGATGGCTCGGACGGTCGCCAGCGAGTTGCTGACCGTGTTGCCCGAGAATATCTGGCAGCTCATGATCTTCACGCCCGGGATGTCGCCGTTGCCGCCGGCGATCGAGCTGATACCGATGCCGTTGTTGTTCTGCGCGGCGATTACGCCCGCTACGTGCGTGCCGTGCCCCGTGTCGTTGATGTCATCCCATGAGATGACGCCCGTCTCGAATACGAAATTGTAGCCGTAGACGTCGCCTTTGTAGCCGTTGCCGTCGTTGTCCTGCTTCGAGCGGTAAACCTCGCCTTCGTTGACCCACATGCTGTTCTTCAGGTCGGGGTGTTCGACCATGACGCCTTCGTCGAGCACGGCGACGATGATCGACTTGTCGCCCGTCGAGGATTTCCACGCCTCTTCGCACTGCACGTCGGCATCGACGATCGACTTCTCGCCGAACAGGTTGCCGCGGTTGATCAGGTGCCACTGCATCGGCAGCAGCTCGTCGTTGAAGGGATAGCCCGTATCCCCGGCGGCACGGGTCGCACGCTGCATGGCGGCGAGGGCCTCGCGGGTGAGAGGCATCGCCTTCTTGCCGGCGTTGTAGGCACGGCGGATCGTGCGGTTGAGGTTCACGTGCTGGACTTCGCCCAGGGCCGAAAGTTTCTCGGCGACCTGCTCGGCGGAGTAGTCGTCGCCGAAGCGTACGACGTACCACAGGTGCAGCTCCGATTCGCGGGTGCGCTCCTCGTTGCGGCCGTCTACGGGGAAGACGCGCTCGATCTGGTAGCCGCCCACGATATCGAGTACCTCGTCGACCGAAAGGATGCCCGAGCGGGTGGCGGGGCCGCCGCTGCGGGTCGCTGCGGCCGTCTTGTCGAGTATCTTGCTCACGTAAGGCGAAAATTTGACGAGTATCTCCCCCGACTTGTGCTCGACAGGGGTGTCCTGTCCGGTGCCGGGCGTCGGGAGCTCCTCGTTGGTGCAGGCGGTAAATGCCAGGAATGCAATGGCAAAAATGCCGTATAAATAGTTTTTCATCGTCTTGATTATTTGGTCGTATCCTCGTCTTCCTCTTCTGCGCCGGGGTCTTTCTTGTACCCCTCATAGAATTTATAGTAGTAGTTCAGGTTGGCGGGTTCGTTGCCGAATCCGGCCGATGCGCCCGTCGCGTCCTTACCTTCCTGCGTGAACACGAGCTGGAAGGGTGACCACCAGTCGAGGGCGGGGTGGTAGAGCAGCCAGTCGGGCAGTTCGCCGGTCAGGCGGTTGAGGTTGATGGCGAAACGCTTGGTGTGCGGCATCACCTTCGGGGTTCCGATCAGCGCACGGGGCAGCGTGTCGGCGTCGATGATGTCCTGTTCGGTGTATTTCTCCCAGTCGTCCATCTTGGGCAGCGGGCCCTGCAGGTAGTTGACCGAGAGCTGCAGCGTGTCGAGATCCCATTCGATCATGCGGCGCGGGAATCCTTCTTCATCGACGAGGCCGCCGTAGTTGGTTTCGACGGTGTTGCTCAGGTCGTAGATGTTCCTGCGCGTGTTGGCGCCCATGAGCAACGTCCGCAGTTTCGGGAAGTTGGTCGGGTTGATCTCGTCGGGAATTTTCTGGAAGTTGTTGCTGCTCAGGTCGAGGAACTCGAGGTTCTTGAGCGCCGTGAAGTTCTTGTCCAGCGAAACCAGCCCGTAGGCGGCGATGGTGAGGCGTTTGAGCTGCGTGAGTTTGGTGATGTACTCGCCGGTGGTGAGGTCTTTCAGGAAGGCGTTGACGTTGCTGTAGAAGTTCAGCTCGTCGGCGGCCGTCAGGTACTGCACTTCGAAAGGCAGCTCTTCCTTGGTGTCGAACATGAAGAACCGGGCGTATTTCACGCGGCCGTTCTTCTCGGGCGTGTAACCCGCCATGCCCTCCTCCCAAAGGGTGACGTCGTCCCAGTTGTCCATGCGTTCGCCGTTCTCCCACGAACTGTTGGTTCCGAGCGTGCGTGCGATGGCCAGCAGGGCGATCGAGTCGCCGCTGCGGGTGTTCTCCTCGATGGGTTCGGCGGCGCCCTGCGTGACGAGCAGGTTGTCCTGGCGGGCGAGTTCCACCTCGCGTTTGGGCTTGAACACCACGTCGGCGATACGCTCGTTGGGCTGGGAGTTGATGCTCCAGTTGAAGCGTACGGTCACCTCGCGCGGGCGGATGCCGCGGTCGAGTTCGACCTTATAGCTGTCGAATTTGAGCCAGCTTTCGGCCGAGGTGGGGACTTCGACGGCGAAGTCGACGTTGGTCTTGACCTTCACGTCGAAATAACGGGTGCCGAAGGCCGAGAAGTTGGCCACGGAAACCTCTTTCTCCCCGAGCGTGATGGCGTAGTCGAAACCCTGCTGGTCGATGGTGATCTCCTTCTTGTCCCAGGTGTTCTGCTCCTGGATGCGTACCACGCCGCGGCGGGGCGAGTCGGTCAGCGCCGAGTCGATGAGGATCCTGCACTCGGTGGTGCCGCGGCCGTTGGCCGGCGAAATGGAAATCCACGGCTCGTCGGTGGTGGCGACCCAGTCCCCCGATGCCGATACTTTGATCTTGTGGCTTCCCCCTGCGGCTTCGGCTTTGATGGCGTCGCTGTCGAGCCCGAACGCGATGTTCTTGTCGGCGTCGGAGCAACTGCATAATGCGATCGAGCAGAGGATGACCGGTATGTAATTCTTTATTTTCATTGTCGTTTCTCCTTAGGTGTTATTCGAGCATTTTGTCGCAGTTCAGGATGTTCTGGGTCTTGTCGTAGATCAGGTTGTAGACCCCCTGCTGCCAGTAGTAGCAGATGGCCGAGGCATCGAACGTGATGTTGGGGTTGTCGCTGATGTCGAGGTGGTAGATCAGGTAGGAGATCGTGTCCTCGATCTTGCGCAGGTCGTTCGAACCGATGTAGAACCCGCGCAGGCCCGTGTGCTGGTAGAGCCCCGTGGGCCACTCGCGCAGGCAGCGCTTACCCTCGGCATCGCGCTGGCCGCGGATGGCGTATACGGTCAGCCCGGCGCAGTTGAGCGGCCCGAACGGGAACTTGTCGAACGAGTTGTACGATATATCCAGCCCGTAAAGGTAGGGCAGCTGCTCGGCCGTGAAATCCTTGGACAGGGCCTTCAGTTTGTTGTAGGTCAGGTCGAGCGATATGAGCGCCGTCGAGTTCTTGCCGCCAAAGCTGCCCTCGGGGATTTCGTCGATGCTGCAACCGCGCAGGATGATGTAGGAAACCAGCGAATTGGTCGTGCCGAGGCATTTGGGGAACTTCGTCAGCCCGGGGTTGGCCGCCAGCGAGAAGGTCTCCACCCGCAGGCCCTTGTATTTGCCCTCCTCTTCGCCTTCGAAGCCGTCGATCTCGTTGTAGGAGAAATCCACCGATTTCATGACGTATTTGGACTTGGCCGAGAAGATGTTGGGAACCTTCTTGAGCTTGTTGTAGGTCACCGAGAAGGTCTCCGTGTCGTCCGTGCCGCAGAAGATGCCGTCGCTGTTGGCCGGGAGCGAAGTGATGTTGTTGTGGTCGAGGTAGAGCTGTTCGGGTGCGACCTCCTTGCCCAGCGGATGGAGCGTTTCGATCTGGTTCCGGGACAGGTCGAGCAGGCCGATCTTCTTCAGGTTGCTGAACGACTCGGGGATCTCCCTGAGTTTGTTGTTGGTCGCATAGAGGATCTGGAGCTTCTCCTTCGATGGGCCGTTGGCGATGGCGTCGAGCCCCTTGTATAGCTCTTCGGCCGACCATTGGGCGTTGTTGGAGATGTTGACCGAAACGAGCTCGGGCATCTGTGCGATCTCCACCGGGAAGCGGGTCATCTTCGGGCAGTTGTAGATCTCCAGGTCGGTCAGCGACTTGAGATTGGCCACTTCGGCGGGGATCTCTTCCAGCTCGCCGTTGGCGATGTTGAGGTACTCGAGCTTTTCGAGTTTGCCGATGGCCGGGTCAATCGACTTGAGGCCGTTGGTGAGCTTGCCGTGTACGACGTCGTAGGGACGGATATTGTTCTGGAGGCCGGTCTTGCGGTCGATGATCTGATCCTCGGTGAAATTCTTGTAAAGCGACGTGGCCGGGATCGAGATGCCGTGTTCGGCCAGGGCCCGGGCGATCGGCTCGGACGTCTGGGTCGGGATATGGATCAGCGAGAGGAACTCCTTGTGGCGCTCCATGCGGGTACGGTTGCGCTCGGAGAGGCTCTTGTCGTGTGCCAGCGAGGGGTCGTATTCGAGCAGGTTGCCGTCGTTGTGCGTGCCCAGATACAACTCGACGAGCTCCGAGAGCTGGCCGATGGCTGCCGGCACGTGCCCGCGGAAGCCGAACTCGCCGATCGAGATCTTCGCCACGCGGCCGTTGGAGTGCACCTCCACGCCCGGCTGGACGCCCCACAGGTCGGGATCCTTGTTGAAATCCCAGTTGACGCCGGTGGGATAGTTTTCACCCCTGTAAGACCAGTGCTCCCCGTCGAGCGCCTTCCAGATTTCGTAAAGCGCGTAGTAGTCGCGGATATACTCGTCGGCCTCGTAGAGCGTGACGCCGACTTTGGCCTCGGTGGTCTTGTTGTCCTCGATGGTGAAATCCAGGTTCTTGGGACGCTTGTTGGTCTCCAGCAGGACTTTGTTCTTGTCGTAGGCCTGGTATTTCTCCAGGCTGTAATCGCCCGCCTTGAGCGAGAGCAGCGTGTCGCATTCGAGCGAGGAGGTCTGGTAGCCGTCCTCGATGTCCTCGGGAGCCCCGTCCTCGCGGTCGTCCCTGAAGTGGATCGAGAACTTCGCGGGGAGTTTTTCGAACGTGGTGAGCTCGTTGGTCGTCTTGTGCCTTACGGTCAGGTCGAGGAACGCGATCTCGTCGAAGGTGTACTGCCGTTCGGCGGCGCGCGTCACCACGGGCGTCTCGGTGAAGTCCGACAAGTCCTTGGAGATCGAGAAACGTACCGTACCGCGCGGCTCCACGTCGACCGTCAGGTCGTGCGACACGAGGCCGCCGGCCACGATGTCGAGCCTCTCTTCGCCCGGCATGCCGTTGTAGATCAGCTCGTCGTCGGCATTGAATAGCGAGAAGGTGATGATCTGGTATTGTCCCGTCAGCAGCCGGAGCTTCTCGCTGCGCAGCCCGAATTCGGCGCTCTGCTTGTCGGGGGCCGAGAGCGTCAGCGACTGGGTGATGGTCGTGCCGTCGTAATAGAGCGAGACCTGCACCTTGCTGGCTTCGGAAAGGTAGTCGAGCTGGGGTTTCTGGGCCCGACTCAGGGCGTCGTAGGACGCCTCCTTGTGTAGCTTGAACTGAACGTATCCGTAATCTTGGTCGCGGTTGTCGATGCCGTCGTCGTCGGAACATCCGCCGAGGAAGGCCATGCCCAGTGCGAGGAGTGCCGTTACGGAAAATTTTAAAAGTTTCATATCTAAAAACCTGGTCTGTATGTTCTCCATAAATTGTAGTCGTATCGAACAGGGCCCCTGCCCCTTCGGAGAGGGGCCCTGAATCATTGGGGTCAGATGTTGAGCGTGCAGATAATCACCATTACCACGTTCCAGTTGGCTCCGTAGAGGAACATGACGCCCTCCGCGGCGGTCTGAGAGTCCATGTTGACGTAGATCTGGGTCGGGCCGTAGGATTCGGCCGTAAGCCAGCTTTCCGCATCGCCCTGGGCCATGAAGCTCGAGTAGGTCGGGACGTTCATCGCGGCGTTCGTGGTTTCTCCCTCGTAGGTCAGGTGGTAGATCGGGGCGCCGTACTCCGCATACTGTTCATAGTATTCGCCCGAGGTGATCTCTTCGAGGGTTGCGCCGGTGACGTATTCGGGATATGCGAACCCGATGTCCGTGCCGCCGATGTCCGCATTGGGATCGTAGAGGCAGTTGACGGCCGCGATGTTGCCCTGGGCGTCGTAGAAGACGATGTAGCCTTCGTCCTCGCGGTCCATGTCGATGATGGCCCCGCCTTCGACGCGGCGTACCGAGAGCCAGTTCTCCTCGTCCGACAGCGGCTGGCAGTCGGCGTCGTAGCATTTATAGCCGGTGAAGTCGCGTTCGAATGTCAGCGTGGCTTCGGGGTCGTTCGACCAGGCCTTGGTGTAGGTCAGTTTGTAGGCGTCGTCGACTTCGAGCTCGCGGAGCGACCAGTGGGTCGAGGGGAGTTTCTCGAACATGGTGCCGATCTCCGCCATGCCGTCGGGGTTGGCAGCCTGGATCGGGCCGGGGCTGGCCAGCTGCGTCAGCGTAGCGAAGACGTAGGGCTGGAACTCTTCCTTGATGTCGTAGTCGAAGAGTTCGTTGGGGTCTTCTACGGCCAGCGATGCCGGGAGTATGATGATCTGTGCCGTGCGGGCGTCGCCCTGGTTGACCTGCGTGCCGATGGTGAAGCCCCTGTCCATGATCACCAGGTCGTCGTCCCAGGCATTCTCCGTGACCGTGACCCATTTGGTGTCGGCTTCGTCGCCGCTCAGGCTGGTATTGCCCCAACGATCCGTGACTTCGGCGATGACGTAGATCCTCGCGCCCCTGATGCTCTTGACCGAACCGCGTGCGGCGCCGGGCGACCAGTCGCCGTTCATGCTGTTGTAGATTTCGGCTGCGGCGTTGAATTTGAGTTCCTTGTCGAGCGTGACGTCGAAAATGTCGCGGCAGGAGGGAATCGTGATCGGAATCTCGACCTTCGCGTCGAGGTTGCTCCTGTCGATGAACACCAGTTTGTCCTGCGCCCCGTCGAGCGGATAGGCCGACGGGTTGCCCTGGATGCGGATCTCGACTTTCGTGCCGGGCTGCCCGACCGTCACCGACGGGGTGGATACCCATTCCGGCATCCGGTTGATCGCCCACTCGTAATTGGCTTCGACCAGGATCGGCATCGAGAAATCGGTGCGCCCCTCGGGCCAGGTCAGGTCGATGCTTTGGGCTTCCCCTTCGTTATAGGAGTAGGTGAGGCCGGTTTCGCTGTCGCCGTATTCGAAGTCGCCGTACTCGTCGATCTTGCATGTGCGCAGGCTGAAGCCGCGTTCGAGCGTACCGCGCGTGATCGTGGCGATGACCTTGCTTTGGCCGCCCATCTTGAGGGTTACCTCGCAGACGCGCGTGTCGTCGAACTCATCGAGTTCGGCCACGCCGATTACGATCCGCGATGCACCCGCACCGCCGCGCAGCGTCCAGACTTTTTGTGTTTCGTCCTGTATCCAGAACCATGCGGCGGTGGCCGTCGGGACACTCACCTCCCAGTTCTGGTTGGGCTCTATCTCGAGCGTGTAGGTGCCGCCGGCTTCGATGGTCGCCGAAACCGCCTCGGGGAAGTTGGGGCTGGGGAGCTTCGTATCCTCATCCGAATCGGAACACGAAGCGGCCGCCAGACATGCTCCGGCGAGCAGCGACATCACCAAGTGTAAATAATGTCTTTTCATATTTCGTTTCTTTATTTACGTTATGATTTAGAGCGATCCGGACGCCGTGACGCCTCCCGGGAGCATGCCTTCTTCCCGCTGGAGCCGTTCGGCCTCCTCGTCGCTGACCCATTCGATGATGTTGTAGAAATGGCCTACCAGGCCCATGTTCACGCCCATGTCCTCGACATGCACCTTGATCCACAGCGCCACGTAGTGCTGGCAGCTGTTGAAATAGGAGTCGTAGAGCGGGCTGTTAGTAACCAGTATCTTGTTGTCCCCGACGATCTGTCCGAAGACCGAAGCCTCGTCGGCCAGTACCTGGTTCTTGTCCATGGTTACCAGCGGTTCGATCGGATCGCGCGGGTCGAGGCGGATCGTGACGTCGTAGCCCGAGAAGAGCCAGTCGTGCAGGATAATCATGTTCTCTTCGGTGGGGTGCTTCTCGGTGCGGATGAGGCGCTGGATGCTCTTGTTTTCCACGCCGGGGTAGCTGTTGAGGAACGTCGAGGTCACCACGCACCAGCCCGTGAATTCGTTGATGTCGTAGGGGCAGCTTTTCTGCATGACGACCTTCGTCCGGTCGTGGTAGAGATCCCATTTCAGCTGCTCGGGCATGACCAGTTTGAGGATGAAGCCCAGCGAGTCGGTATCTTCGATGTTGTCGTACAACCCGCGCACCTGTACGTCGGCCTTGCGCGAACCGGCCTTTATGGTGATGGTGTTCGACAGGAGGCGGTAGTGCTTCCCCTCGACGGCATTGCTGCCCTGGTCGATGATCTCCACGCCGAATGTGCGGTCGTAATCGCACGCGACGGTCGAGGAGACCGGTACCGAGAAATAGTCTTGGTCTTGGAGTACGGCGTAGGTGGCCAAGGTATCGGCGAACAGCACGTACTCCGCGTCGGAGTAGGTCTTATATTCCTCCTTGCAACCCGTTGCGAGGGCGGCCAGGAGTCCCGTTGCAAACAAAACCGTGATAATTCGTTTCATTGTCTCTCTTCTATTCGTTGTTGCTATCTGTTGCTTTCGTTCGGGAGTATCTCCGAACCGGGGGCTTCCAGCTCGTGCTGCGGGATCGGCCATACGAAAAGCGGGTTGTCGGCTTCGATCTTGAGCGAGCTGCCTTCGGCCTGGGAATTGGCCTGCGGCTTACGCTCGAAGCCCTTGTGCCAGCGTTTGAGGTCGTGCAGGCGGAAACCCTCCATGTAGAGTTCGCGCAGGCGCTCGTCGGAGATGGTCTGCAACCAGTTGTCCTTCGTGACGTTGATCGTACCGCCCGATTTGTAGCGCATCTTGCGCAGCGTCGAGAGGTCGTTGCCGGCCTTCGAAAAATCGTTCTTTTGGCAGTAGGCCTCGGCGCGGATCAGGTACTGCTCCGCCAGGCGGAACGGCTTGGGCATCGAGACATGGTAGATCTGGTTGGCGATCAGGTTGCGGTTGCCGTAGTATTTGACCAGCAGCGGCCAGCTCAGCCCGTGGGCATAACCGGTCTCGGTCTGGTAGAAGTAGCCCGAATAGCGCAGGTCGGCATCGTCGTAGAGATCCAGGGCAGCCTGGCCGGGGACATAGTCGGGATAGAAATAGGTGTAGTCCTTGTTGAAGTTGAGGAACACCGTGCCGAGCGCCCCGCCGTAGGAGGTGTCGGTGAAGCCGATGCGCCAGATGACCTCGTATCCCAGGTCGTACGCCCACATGTAGTCGAAATAGGTGTAGTCGGAGGTGTAGTTGGTCTTGGCATCGGAGAGCTGGAAGGTGGCCTTTTTTTCGTCGATCAGGGTGCTCGAATATTCGATCGCCGTGTCCCAGTCCTGCATGTAGAGCGCAACGCGGGCGTGCAGCGCCTCGGCCGAGGCCGAGGTCATGTAGACGTTGCCGTAGGCGTCGTTCTCCTTGTCGAGGCGTTTCTCGGCCTCGGCCAGGTCGTCGAGTACGAACTGGTACGAGTCGTAGAGCGATGCGCGGCGGGCCGCCTCGGGCGTAAAGTATTTCGTGCGCAGCACGACGCCCAGTTCCGATTGGGCCGTGTCCGGCTCATAGGCCTTGCAGAAGGTCTTGAGCAGCTCGGTATAGCAGAGCGCACGCACGGCGTAGACCTCGCCCGTGTACTGCTCGAGCTTCTCGATGTTGGTGTCGCTGATTTCGTTGGCCATCACCTCGTCGATGCGGTCGAGGTAGAAATTGCAGTTGCCGATCACCTTGTAGAGGGCGGCGTAAACCGCTTCGAGCTGCAGGTCGGTCGGGCGTATGTCCCAGCGCCAGAACGAGCCGTAGGTATTGGTATTGCCTTCGACGGCATAGACCAGGTCGGCCTGGATGTCGGGCAGCAGGGTGAGGTAGCCGCTGTAAAGCGCGTTGCTCTTGAGCGAGGCGTAGATGCCGGTGAGCGTCTGCTCGGCGTCGGCGAAGGTGCGCATGGCCTCCTTCTCCGGGATGGACGAACCGGGGTACTTGTCCAGGCACGAGGTGGTGCTGACAAGTATCGCGAAGGCCGAAAGGTAGAATTTTATATTGCGTAACATGTTCATAGTCCCTGATTAGAATGTTAAGTCGAGTCCGAAGGTGAATTGGCGAGCCATCGGATACTGTGCCTGGTACATATTGCTCGACCCTTCGGGATCGAGGCCCGTGAATTTGGTGAAGGTGAAGAGGTTCTGGGCCTGGGCGTAGATCTTCACGCCGCTGATGAAGCGTGTCTTACGCAGCCACTCCTGCGGGAAGGAATAACTCAGCATGAGGTTCTTCAGGCGCAGGAACGAAGCGTCCTCCAGCAGGCGGTCGTCGAACTCGGTGTAGACGCCGTGGCGCGGGATGTCGGTGATGTCGCCGGGTTTCTTCCAGCGGTTGAGCAGGCGCTTGGACTGGTTGTAGGAGGCGAATCGGCCGTTCGACTCGTCGAAATAACGGTCGTTGTTGATCATCCAGCGGTCGGCGACCCAGCTGAACTGTGCCGACAGCGAAAGTCCCTTCCAGGCCAGCGTCGTGCCGAAGCCGCCCTGCCAGGGCGCCACGTAGCTCTTGCCGACCATGACCTTGTCCTCGTCGCGGAGCTCGGTGGTCAGCTCGCCCTCCTTGGTGTACCACAGCGCGTCGCCGTTGGCGGGGTTGACGCCTGCGAACCGGTTGAGGTAGAACTCGCCGAAGGAGTGCCCCACGACCAGTTTGGTATTGGTGCTCGAAAGCTCGTATTCGCTGACCCCGCTGTAGAGCTTGGTCATCTTGTTCCTGTTGTAGGAGACGTTGGCGTTCACGCTCCACACGAAATCCTTGTGCTGGATGACGTCGGCGGCCAGGCTCACCTCGACGCCGCGGTTGGTCATGTCGCCCACGTTGTCCCAGCGGAAGCCGAAGCCGTTGGAGGTGGTGTAGGAAACGGGAACCTCCATGAGCATGGCGCTGTTCTTCTTGTGGTAGAGTTCGACGTCCACGTTCAGGCGGTTCCAGAAGCCCAGGTGCATGGCCAGGTTGGTGATCCACAGCTTCTCCCACTGCAGGTCTTCGTTGCCCGGCTGTGAGGGGGCTATGCCGGCGTCGCCGTAGTAGTTCAGGCCGCCGCTCACGAGCGCCATGTGTTCGTAGTTGGGGATCGACGAGTTACCCGAGGTACCCGTGCTGAAGGCGACCTGCGCGTTGGTGAGCCAGCGGCGCGAGTTCTCCATGAATTTCTCGTTGCGCAGGTTCCACATCATGCCCACCGAGCCGAACGCAGCCCAGCGTCCCGAGGTGCCGAAGCGCGAGGAACCGTCGGTACGGACGGAGAAGTCGACGTAGTAACGGTCGGCGTAGTTGTATTCGCCGCGCGCGAAGAACGACAGGAAGGCGTAGTTGTCGTCGGTGACGTCGCTCCACGACGTGGCACGTGTTCCCGACGAGATGTTGACCAGCTTGTCGTTGTTCTGGCCGCGGGTCGCCAGCGTGAACTCCTCGTAGCTGTAATCGACGCCCTCCTGGCCCAACAGGAAGTTGAACGAGTGCCCGCCGTCGAGCGAGAAGCGGTAGTTGATCGTGTTGGTGACCGAAAGGCTCATGCCGTCGGTCGAGTAGCGCTGCGCCGTGCCCGAGCCCAGGTTGGGCGGGTAGTTGGGATAGGAGGCGCCGAAGCCCGTCGTGTGCGAATAGTCCACGCCGAACTGCGACCGGATGGTGAGCCCCTCGATGGGGGTGGCCTCGGCGAAGAGCGTCGAGATCACCTTGTATTTCTTATAGGAGATCTTGTTGTTGGCCAGCCATTCGAGCGGGTTCTGGCCCTCGCCCTTCCAGGTGCCGTCCTTGATCGAGGCCAGCGAGCCGTCGGGACGGTGGGGATTCCAGTACGGCATCATGAAACGTGCGGCCGAGATGGGGGTCACGAGCGTATATTCGCCCGACTCGGCGCGTTCGATGGTCTGGTAGTTCATCATCGTGTTGGTGCCGAGCTTGAGCCACTTGGCTGCCTGTTGTTCGACGTTGGCGCGGAGCGAGAAGCGCTCGAAGGCCGAACCTGCGGCAATGCCCTCCTGGTTGTAGTAGCCGCCCGAGACGTAGTAATTGGTCTTGTCGGTGGCCCCCGAAACCGAGAGCTCGTAGTTCTGGAGCAGGGCGGCATCGTTGAACACCTCGTCGAGCCAGTTGACGTTGGTCTTGCCCAGGACGTTGTAGTTCTTGCCGTCGGTGAACCCGATCTCCTTCTCGTACCGGATGCGTTCGTCGGTGTCCATCAGATCCCAGTTGCCGTAGGCGATCTGCGAGAAACCGAGCTGCATGCGGTAGTTGATCTTCGCCCGCTCGGCCATGCGCCCGCGCTTGGTCGTGATGACGATCACGCCGTTGGCCGCGCGCGCACCATATATAGAGGTGGAGGAGGCGTCCTTGAGCACCGAGATGCTCTCGATGTCGGCCGGGTTGATGGCGTTGAAGTCGGAACTGGCGATGGCGACCCCGTCGAGGATGTAGAGCGGCGAGGTACCCGAGTTGATCGAGTTCATGCCCCGGATCATCATCGTTGCCGACGTGCTCGGCTCACCCGAATTGGAAAGTACCGTCAGTCCGGGAACCTGTCCCTGGATGGCCTGATCGAACGCCGCCGTAGGGGTGTTCTCGACCTTTTCGGCCTTGACGGTCGATACCGATCCGGCGATGGTGCCCTTCTTGCGGACACCGTAAGCGATGACCACCACGTCGTCGAGCGCCTGTGCCTCGCTCTCGAGGGAGACGTTGTAGGTCAGCGAGGTGCTGCCGCCCGGAACCGTAAAGGTGGCGGGCTTGTAGCCGATGTACTGGAAGGTGAGCGTCGTCCCTGCGGCGACGCTGATCGAGTAGCTTCCGTCCGCAAGGGTGCTCACCCCGCTGGTGGCCCCGGAAATCACGTTGACCCCGATGAGGGGTTGCTTGTCATCCGCCGAGGTGACGATGCCTCTGACGGTCACATTTCCCCCCCCCTGAGCTACGGACATCGCCGGCAAGGCACATAGGAAAAATGCAAGAATGTTGAGTAGAAGTTTCGTTTTTTGCATAAGTAAATGATACTTTCTTACGCGACAAAGAAAAATAATTAAAACGAATTTGCCAAATGTTCAAAATAGATGAAATGTAAGCAGGAGTGTTCGGAAAGGGTCTTTCCGGCCCTCTTTTCAGGGCGAAAACAGGTGCTATAAGACTAAATATAAATAACTTAACATTTTGTTTTAACCCGAAGAACCATTGTTGAACACGGGTTAAAATATTTTTATAAAAACGAAAATAAAATTCAATATGTTTTGAATATTTTGGGGTTTCGGGCGAAAAAATACCCTCCGGTACGGTTTGATATGCGGTGAGTTTCCGGACGTAGGTGCTTCTGGATACCTTATTTTTTAATATTATTTAATATATACCAACCTGCGGGGTGGTTTTTTGAAAAAATATAAAAAATATAAAAATATTTTTCGCCGGAGGGGACGAACTTCCCCGAAAACCTGAGGAGATAACAATTTTCCGGCAATCGGTGGTGTACGGAGGAAATACGCGAAACCCCGTAAAGAGTTCTCAAAGGGGATTTTATCGAGGGCGATTAGGCTGAAACGGGAAGTAAAGTAAAGGATGCGCAGTTTTTTGGTGTATTATGCTTACAGATTGTAAGTGATATGCCGTGATTTCATTTTAATACATAACATCAACTCCTATTTGCGCCCGCGGGTCAATGCTTTGGTCGGCGGCGGGTTGTAGCCCCCGTGCATCGCTGCCGTGGGCAACCCGCGGTGCGTCACGGCCGTGGTCTGTTCCGGCGGGTCACTGCCCCTTCCCGCCCCGGAAGCGGGCGCGGTACTGACTGGGGCTGAGCCGTTCGCGGAGGCGGAAAAAGAGCGAGAAGGCGCTCACGCTTTCGAAGCCGAGCGCATAGGCTATTTCCGAGATGCTGTGGGCTGTCGTCGCGAGCAGTTCCCGGGCCTTGTTGAGCCGCATCGTGTGCTGGTATTGCGCCGGCGCCATCCCCACGTATTCGCGGAAGACGCGGCGGAACCACGTGTAGCCCATGCCCACTTCGCGGGCGATCTGTTCGGGCGAGCGGTTGCGGCCGAAGTCTGTGCGCATGATGGCTTTCGCGCGGTTGATCTTCTCGACGACGGGGTTGTCGGAGTAGAGCAGGTTGCTGTGCTTGAAGAGCACCGACCCCAGGATGTGGAGCACGATGCTCGAAATGAGCGGCTGGAATCCCACGCGCTCCTCCTCGACCGTGCCGATGATCTCGCGGTAGCACCGCTCGATGCCGCCGCTGCACCCGATCCGCAGCAGGGGGCGCCGGCGGCAGAGGAACCCCTGCTGCTCCAGGCGGTCGATATTGGCGCCGCGGAAGCCGACCCACCACTCCGTCCATCCGGTGCCGGGGTCGGGCGAATAGGAGTGCCATTCGTTGGGGAAGAGCAGGAGCATGGTGCCCGCCTCGACCGTCTGCGACGGGCAGGATGCCGACTCGAAACGTCCCCGTCCGGCGGTGATGTAGACCAGCTGGTATTCGTCGAGCGTGCGGCCGCTGCCTTTGTAAAACAGGTAGTGCTCGGGGTGTTCCGAGACGGGGTAGGGCGTTCCGGGCGGGACGTGCTGGTGCCCGGCCGTGGTGCAGACGATGCCCCACTGCTCGTCGCGCGGGGAGACTGGCAGGTAGTGAAGGATGCTCAGCGGCCGGTCGTCCATAGTGTCAAATCTATATATAGTTTGTCAAAACCATCAACAAAGGTAGGGAAAAGATTGTATAGTTTTGCATCAGTAACCTAAAACTTTCCGTGATGAACCGTTATTTCGTCGGTGTCGATCTCGGTGCCACGAGCGGCCGTGTCATTCTCGCCACGCTCTGCGGCGAGGGCATCGCCCTCGAAGTTCTGCACCGCTTCCCTAACCGCCTGCTTTCGATCGGCGGCAAATATTATTGGAACATCTACTCCCTCTATGAGGAAATCCTGCACGGCCTGACGCTGGCCGGGCAGCGAAGGATTCCGGTCGATTCGATCGGTATCGACACGTGGGGCGTCGACATGGCCTGCGTGGCGGCCGACGGTACGCTGGCCGGGCTTCCGAGGGCTTACCGCGATCCCTATACCAACGGGGTTCCCGAGGAGTTCTTCCGGAAAATACCCCGGCAAGAAGTGTACCGCCGCACGGGTATCCAGATCATGAATTTCAATTCGCTCTTCCAGCTCCGTGCCGCGCGCGGGGAGGGGATGTCGGCGCTGGAAAATGCCGCGTCGGTGCTTTTCATGCCCGACGCGCTGTCGTACCTGCTCACCGGCGAGAAGGTATGCGAGTATACGATCCTCTCGACGTCGCAGTTCATGGATCCCCGCACGCGGGAGATCGACGGTGCACTGCTGCGCGAGGCGGGTGTCGATCCCGCGCTTTTCCCGCGGGTGGTGATGCCCGGCCAGAGGATCGGGGTGCTCTGCGACGCCGTGGCCCGGCAGACCGGGCTGGGGGCGGTGCCCGTGGTGGCCGTCGCGGGGCACGATACGGCTTCGGCCGTGGCGGCCGTGCCTGCCCGGAACGGGCGCTTCGCCTACCTCTCGTCGGGGACGTGGTCGCTGATGGGCATCGAGGTGCCGGAGCCGATCATTACGGAGGAGTCCTATGCGATGAACTTCACCAACGAGGGCGGCGTGGACGGCACGGTGCGGTTCCTGAAGAACATCACCGGCATGTGGCTGCTCGAACAGTGCCGCGCGGTGTGGAGCCGCCAGGGCAGGGAGTATAGCTATGAAGAGATCGTGCGCATGACCGAGGGCGCCGCCCTGTCGCCGGGGGTCATCGACCCCGATGCCGCGGAGTTCGCCGCGCCGACCGACATGCCGCAGGCGATCCGCACGTGGTGCGCGGCGCACGGCGTCCCCTCGCCGGCGGACGATGCGGCGCTGATGCGGCTGATATTCGACTCGCTGGCCGCGAAATACGCCGAGGTGCTCGGGAAACTGCGGCGGCTGGCGCCGTTCGAAATCGAATGCCTGCACGTCATCGGCGGCGGCGCACAGAACGACCTGCTGAACCGGATGACGGCCGACGCTGTCGGCATCCCCGTCGTGGCGGGCCCTGCCGAAGCCACGGCGCTGGGCAACATCATGGTGCAGGCGCGTGCCGCGGGCGTGGTCTCTTCGCTCGCCGAAATGCGGCGCTACATCGGCCGCTCGATCGAAACGAAAACATATCAACCGAAAAAATAAAACTGTCATCCTTATGAAAACGGAACTTATCGAAAAGGCATACGCCATCGCGCGGGAACGCTATGCGGAGATCGGCGTAGACACCGAAAAGGCGCTCGCGGCGCTTCAGAACATCTCGCTCTCGCTCCACTGCTGGCAGGCGGACGACGTGACGGGCTTCGAAAACCGGGGCGGCGACCTCACGGGCGGCATCCAGGCCACGGGCAACTACCCGGGCAAAGCCCGCAACATCGGGGAGCTGCGTGCCGACATCCTCAAGGCCAAGTCGTTCATCCCCGGTACGCACCGCCTGAACCTGCATGAGATCTACGGCGAGTTCGGCGGCGAGACGGTCGACCGCGACCAGGTGGAGCCCCGGCATTTCCAGGGCTGGATCGAGTGGGCGAAAGAGCACGGCATGAAGCTCGACTTCAACTCGACGTCGTTCTCGCACCCCAAGAGCGGCGATCTCTCGCTGGCCAACCCCGACCCCGGAATCCGGGACTTCTGGGTGGAACACACCAAGCGCTGCCGCGCCATTGCCGAAGAGATGGGCAAGGCGCAGGGCGACCCCTCGATCATGAACCTCTGGGTGCACGACGGCTCGAAAGACCTTACGGTGAACCGCATGCTCTACCGCGAGCTGCTGCGTGACTCGCTCGACCGCATCTTCGAGACCGAATACGACCACATGAAGGACAGCATCGAGTCGAAGGTGTTCGGCATCGGGCTGGAGAGCTATACCGTCGGGAGCAACGACTTCTACATCGGCTACGGAGCCAGCCGCGGCAAGATCGTGACCCTCGATACGGGGCATTTCCACCCCACGGAGATCGTGGCCGACAAGATTTCGTCGCTGCTGCTGTTCATCCCCGAGGTGATGCTGCACGTGTCGCGCCCGGTGCGCTGGGATTCCGACCACGTGACGATCATGAACGACGATACGCTGGAACTGTGCAAGGAGATCGTACGCTGCGATGCGCTCGACCGCGTTCATATCGGGCTGGATTATTTCGATGCCTCGATCAACCGCATCGGCGCCTATGTCATCGGTTCGCGCGCCACGCAGAAGTGCCTGATGCAGGCGTTGCTCGAACCGCTCGCGCAGCTTCGCCGGTACGAGGCTGCCGGACAGGGCTTCGAGCGCCTGGCGCTACTCGAAGAGTCGAAGTCGCTGCCCTGGAACGCCGTATGGGACATGTTCTGCCTGCGCAACGACGTGCCCGTGGGCGAGGAGTTCATCGCCGGGATCCAGCAGTACGAAAGGGAAGTAACCTCCAAACGCTAAGGCCATGTACCGCATCGTACTGAACGAGACGTCGTACTACGGCGCAGGGTGCCGCTCGGTGATCGCCGACGAGATCCGCAAGCGGGGCTTTAAAAAGGTGCTGCTCGTAACGGACAAAGACCTCATCCGGTTCGGCGTGGCCGCGAAGATCGAGGAGGTGCTCCGCGGGGCGGACATTCCCTATGAGATTTACAGTCAGATCAAGGCCAACCCCACGATCCGCAACGTGCAGCAGGGCGTCGAGGCGTTCAAGGCTTCGGGCGCCGACTGCATGGTGGCGCTGGGCGGCGGTTCGTCGATCGACACGGCCAAGGCCGTGGGCATCATCGTCAACAACCCCGAGTTCGCCGACGTGCGCTCGTTGGAGGGCGTGGCCGACACCAAGCACCGCGCCGTGCCGACCTTCGCCGTGCCGACGACCGCGGGGACGGCGGCCGAGGTGACGATCAACTATGTCATCACCGACGAGGAGAACCGCAAGAAGATGGTCTGCGTCGATCCCAACGACATCCCGATGTGCGCGGTGATCGACTGCGAACTGATGATGTCGATGCCCCGGGGGCTGACGGCCGCTACGGGCATGGACGCCCTGACGCACGCCATCGAAGGGTATATCACGCCCGGGGCGTGGACGATGAGCGACATGTTCGAGCTGAAGGCCATCGAGCTGGTCGCCGCGCACTTGCGGAATGCCGTCGAGGACGGCAGCGACCCCGTCGCCCGCAACGGCATGGCCGAGGCGCAGTACATCGCGGGCATGGGTTTCTCGAACGTCGGGCTGGGCATCGTGCACTCGATGGCGCACCCCCTGGGGGCGTTCTACGACACGCCGCACGGCGTGGCGAACGCACTGCTGCTGCCCTATGTGATGGAATACAATGCCGAGTCGCCCTCGCGCGCCAAATACCTCGACATCGCGCGGGCGATGGGCGTCGATACCGCGGGCATGAGCGTCGACGAGAGCGTCGCCGCGGCTGTCGGGGCCGTGCGCGACCTGTCGCTCAGCATCGGTATCCCGCAGCGCCTGCACGAGATCGGCGTGAGGGAGGAGGACATCCCCGCGCTGGCCGTGGCGGCGTTCAACGATGTCTGCACGGGCGGCAACCCGCGTCCGACCTCGGTCGGGGATATCGAAAAACTATACCGTACCGCATTCTAAAACAAAGGCCATGAATACGCTTCTCGGACTTCTGATCATCGCCGTCGGCAGCTTTTGCCAGTCGAGCTCCTATGTACCCATCAAAAAGGTGAAGGAGTGGTCGTGGGAGAGCTTCTGGCTGGTACAGGGCATCTTCGCATGGCTGGTGTTCCCGCTGCTGGGGGCACTGCTGGCGGTTCCCGCGGGCAGCTCGCTCGGGGAAATCCTCTCGACCGACCCCTCCGCCGCCTTCAAGGCCGCCGGCTACGGCGTGCTGTGGGGTGTGGGCGGCCTGACGTTCGGGCTGTCGATGCGCTACCTCGGAGTGGCGCTCGGGCAGTCGATCGCCCTGGGCACCTGCGCCGGGTTCGGCACCCTCTTCCCCGCCATCTTCGCGGGTGAAAACCTCTTTGCGGGCAAAGGGCTCGTACTGCTGTTGGGCGTCTCGATTACGCTGGCGGGCATCGCCGTGATCGGCTACGCCGGGTCGCTGCGCTCGCAGAACATGACCGACGAGGAGAAACGCGCCGCCGTCAAGGACTTCGCCCTTACGAAGGGGCTGGCCGTGGCGTTGCTGGCGGGCGTGATGAGCGCCTGCTTCAACCTCGGGCTGGAGGCCGGGAGGCCGTTGCAGGTCGAGGGCGGCAGCGCCCTGTTCCGCACGCTGCCCGCCACGCTGATGGTGACGCTCGGGGGCTTCGTGACCAATGCCGCCTACTGCCTGTGGCAGAATGCGCGCAACCGCACGTTCGGCGACTACGGCAAGGGGACGCTCTATGCCAACAACCTGTTGTTCTGCGCGTTGGCCGGGGCGCTGTGGTACTCGCAGTTCTTCGGCTTCGGCATCGGGCAGACCTTCTTCGAGCCCGGGTCGGTCGTGGCGGCCTTCGCCTGGTGCATCCTCATGGCGCTCAACGTCACCTTCTCGAACGTGTGGGGCATTATCCTCCGGGAGTGGCGCGGGGCGTCGCGAAAGACCGTGGGCGTATTGGTCTGCGGCCTGGCGATCCTGATTTTCTCACTCGTATTTCCTAATTTGTTCTGACGATGAAATCCATACTCGAAAACCGCCCGGCGCTGGCCGCCGAGGTGGACAAAGTGGCCGAAGTGGCCGGTTACCTCTGGCAGAAGGGGTGGGCCGAGCGCAATGGCGGCAACATCACGGTAAACATCACGGAGCACGTCGACGACGTGATCCGCGCGATGGCTCCGATTAGCGGCCGCTTTGAAATCGGCACCACGCTGCCCCGCCTCAAGGGGTGCTATTTCTTCTGCAAGGGTACCAACAAACGTATGCGCGACCTGGCGCGCCGCCCGATGGAGAACGGCTCGGTAATCCGCATTCTCGACGACTGTGCGTCGTACGAGATCATCGCTGACAAGGCGGTGAAACCCACCTCGGAGCTGGCTTCGCATCTGGCGATGCACAACCAGATGATCGCCTTGGGCAACGGCTACAAGGCGGCGCTGCATACCCATCCCATCGACCTGATCGCCATGACGCACAACCCTGCGTTCCTCGAAAAGGACGTCTTGACCAACCTCCTGTGGAGCATGATTCCCGAGACGCGGGCGTTCTGCCCCAAGGGGCTGGGGATCGTTCCCTATAAGATGCCCTCGTCGGTCGAACTGGCCGAGGCCACCATCGCGCAGCTGCGCGAGTACGACGTGGTGATGTGGGAGAAACACGGCGTATGTGCCGTGGGGCCCGATATCTTCGAGGCGTTCGACCAGGTCGACGTGCTCTCGAAATCGGCGCAGATCTACCTCACGGCCCGTTCGATGGGCTTCGAGCCCGCCGGGACGACGCAGGAGCAGATGGACGAATTGAAAAGGGCCTTTAACCTCTGACCCAAAGATGCCGGCGGGCGGGGACGGCAATCCCCGTCGGGAGCGGCAGACGGGCATCCCCGTCGGCCGGAAGCCTGCGGACGGGGTATCCCTGCGGCCTCGGGCGCCGGAGCTGTCCGTACTTGTACCCCGGAACGCGGCGGGTGCCGTTGCCGCCGGAGGACGGAAACGATAATTTTACCGTTTTATGAAAAAGATACTCTTAACGCTTTGTTTTGCGGCTGCCGCGATCGGTGCGCAGGCCGCGGCACCGTGTACGCCCGTGGGGCTGCGGTGCGAACATCTGGAGGCGCCGCTGGGCATCGACGCCCCGGCGCCGCGACTGGGCTGGCGTCTGGACGACAGCCGTTCCGGGGCACTCCAGCGGGCTTACAGGGTCGTCGTGGGGCGGGATTCCGCCGCCGTGGCCGCCGGACGCGGCGACGTGTGGGATTCGGGGCGCACGGATTCGGACGGGACGCTCGTCCGTTACGCCGGGCCGCAGCTCGATCCCTTCACCCGTTATTACTGGGCCGTGACGGTCTGGGACAAGGACTACGCGCGCTCCTCGTCCGGGGTCGCAGCGTTCGAGACCGGCATGATGGGCATCGAAAACTGGCAGGGATGCTGGATCAGCGACCACCACGACATAGACCATAAGCCCGCGCCCTATTTCCGCAAGGAGTTCTCCGTGGGCAAACGCGTGAAATCGGCCCGCGCCTATGTCGCGGCGGCCGGGTTGTACGAACTCCATATCAACGGGCGGAAGGTCGGCGACCACCGCCTCGACCCGATGTATACGCGCTTCGACCGCCGGAACCTCTACGTCACCTATGACGTGACGCGGCAGTTGCAGGACGGGGCCAATGCCGTGGGCATCCTGCTGGGCAACGGCTGGTACAACCACCAGTCGGGCGCCGTGTGGAACTTCGAGCGGGCGCCGTGGCGCAACCGTCCGGCGTTCTGCTTCGACCTGCGTATCGAGTATGCGGACGGGACGCACGAGGTCGTGAAGTCCGACCTCGACTGGCGCACCTCGGGCGGGCCGCTGGTGTTCAACAGCATCTATACTTCGGAGCATTACGATGCGCGGCTCGAACAGCCGGGCTGGAGCTCCCCCGGGTTCGACGACTCGGCTTGGGACGGGGTGATGTACCGCGGCGCGCCGTCGCAGAGGGTCACGGCACAGCAGACGGTGCCGATCCGCAATGTCACCGAATACAGGCCGCGCAGCGTGCGCAAGCTCGACGAACGGAGCTACCTCTACGATTTCGGCCAGAACATGGCCGGTGTGACGAAGCTCCGCCTGAGGGGTGAAGCCGGGACGCAGCTGCGGCTCATCCATGCCGAACGCCTGCGCGAAGACGGCCATGCCGACCTGTCGAACATCGACGTCTATTTCCGTCCGACGGACAAGGACGACCTGTTCCAGACCGACGTGGTGACCCTGAGCGGCCGCGACGACGAGTTCATGCCCCGGTTCAACTACAAGGGCTTCCGCTATGTCGAGGTAGTTGCCGACCGGCCGGTAGAGCTGTCTGCGGAGAACCTGACGGCCTATGCCATGCACAGCGACGTGACTCCCGTGGGGCATATCGAGACGTCGAACGACCTGGTGGACAAACTTTGGGACGCCACCAACAAGGCCTACCTCTCGAACCTGATGGGTTACCCGACCGACTGCCCCCAGCGCGAGAAGAACGGCTGGACGGGCGACGGCCACCTGGCCATCGAAACGGCGCTGTACAACTACGACGGCATTACGGTCTACGAGAAGTGGCTCGCCGACCACCGCGACGAACAGCAGCCCAACGGTGTGCTGCCCGACATCATCCCCACCGGCGGCTGGGGCTACGGCACGGCCAACGGGCTGGACTGGACGAGTACCATCGCCATCATCCCGTGGAACCTCTACCTCTTCTACGGGGACACGAAGCCGCTGGAGGATTGCTACGAGAATATCAAACGCTATGTCGATTACGTCGACCGCCGCAGCCCGGGGCACCTCTCCTCGTGGGGACGCGGCGACTGGGTGCCCGTCCGCTCGCAGTCGTCGCTGGAGCTGACCTCGTCGGTCTATTTCTACGTCGATGCCACGATCCTCGCCCGTGCCGCCGCCCTGTTCGGCCGGGAGGCCGACCGGAAGCACTACGAGGCACTGGCCGGCGAAATCCGCGGGGCCATCAACGACAAATACCTCGACCGTGCGACGGGCATCTATGCCAGCGGCACGCAGACCGAGCTGAGCGTTCCGCTGATGTGGGGCGTCGTACCCGAGGAGATGGTCGCCAAGGTCGCCGGCAACCTCGCCCGCAAGGTCGCCGAAGCCGGGTTCCACCTCGACGTCGGGGTGCTGGGCGCCAAGGCCATCCTCAATGCGCTGAGCGAGAACGGCCATGCCGAAACGGCCTACAAGGTCGCGGTGCAGGACACCTATCCTTCGTGGGGATGGTGGATCGTGAACGGCGCCACCACGCTGCTCGAAAACTGGAACCTCGAAGCCACGCGCGACATCTCGGACAACCACATGATGTTCGGCGAGATCGGCGGGTGGTTCTTCAAGGGGCTGGGCGGCATCAAGCCCGACCCCGAAGCGCCGGGCTTCAAACACATCCTGCTGCGCCCGAATTTCGTCGGCCCCGAGGAATTCGAGGCTTCGCACGACGCCCCCTGCGGGCGGATCGTGTCGGCATGGACGCGCCGGGGCAATACGGTGACCTACCGCGTCCGAATCCCGGCCAACAGTACCGCAACGCTCTACCTGCCGGCCAACGTGGACGGCGGGAAGGTGCATCAGCTGGGTGCCGGAAGCCATACGCTGACGCTCAGGGTGGCCAAATGACCCTTCCGCCTCGGGGCGGACGGCTGCTGCCGCGGGCCGCATTCCCGTGCGGGACGGCAGCCTGCACAGGACGATTTTTACCCATAACCTGAAATATTCCTGCGATGAACAAACTATCGAAACTGATTCTGATGCTGCCGCTGGCCCTCGCTCCGCTGGCGGGGCAGGCCGCCCCGAAGGGCGGCTCCCATGCCGCCCTGGCCGCGGGGTTCGTGGCGCCGCCCGACTCTGTCCAGACCTCGGTTTACTGGTACTGGCTTTCGGGCAATGTCTCGAAGGAGGGCGTGGTGAAAGACCTCGAAGCGATGAAACGGGCGGGGATCAACCGTGCCTTCATCGGCAATATCGGCCTCGGGGAGCTGGCGACGCCCTATGCCCCCGTGAAACTTTTTACGGACGAATGGTGGGGAGTGACCCATGCGGCGCTCAAACGCGCCTCGGAGCTGGGTATCGAGATCGGCATGTTCAACAGCCCCGGCTGGAGCCAGGCCGGAGGGCCGTGGATCGAACCCGGGCAGGCCATGCGTTACCTGGCTTCGGTCAAGGCGCATGTCCGGGGCGGCGGGAAGGTCGAGGCGGAGCTGCCGCGCCCGTCGGCCGATTTCCAGGACGTGCGGGTGGTCGCCTATCCCGCTCCCGCCGTGGGGCGTGCGGCGCTGACGGCGGCTGACACCCGTGTGACGGTTGCCGGAACGGCTGCCGGGGCGCAATGCCTCATAGACGGTGACCCGGCGACGGAGCTTCTCTTCGATGGCAGCCCCGAAGCCGTCATCGACTTGGTGACGGACGCCGACATGGATCTGCGCAACATCACGGTGTGGCCCGCCCGCCGTCCGATACGTGCCGAGGCCGAATTGCAGGTGAAGGGGGCGGACGGCTACCGGACAATCGCATCGTTCGGGATCGACCGCTCGAACCCCAATATCGAGGTCGGCTTCGACCCTTACGCCCCGGTTTCGGTCAGCGTGGCGAAGACCACGGGGCGCGAGTTCCGGCTCATAGTTCGCGGCGCGGGGAAGGATACGGGTTTCGCGGAAGTGCTGCTTTCCTCGCTGCCCCGTGTGGAGCGTTATGCGGAGAAGACCTTTGCCAAGATGTTCCAGTCGCCGCTGCCCTACTGGGAGGAGTACCAGTGGCGCGACCAGCCCGCGCTGGACGATGCCTCGCTGGCGGTCGACCCCGCGAAGGTGGTCGACATAACGGAATGTCTCGACGGTGACCGCCTGGTGTGGGAAGCCCCTGCCGGGGAGTGGGTCGTCATGCGTACCGGGATGCGCCCGACCGGCATCCAGAATTCGCCCGCGGCGCCCGAAGGCACCGGGCTCGAAGTGGACAAGATGACCCCGGCCTACCTGCAGCACCATTTCGACGCCTTTATCGGTGAGATACTCCGCCGCATCCCGGCCGAAGACCGCAGGACGTTCCGCGTGGTGGTGGCCGACAGCTACGAGAAGGGAGGGCAGAACTTTACGGATACCTTTCTGACCGACTTCAGGGAGCGTTACGGTTACGACGCCCTGCCGTTCCTGCCCGTTTACGACGGCGTGGTGGTCGGCAGCCAGGATATCTCCGACCGGTTCCTGTGGGACATGCGGCGCCTGGCGGCCGACAAGCTGGCCTATGCGCATATCGGGGGGCTGCGCGAAATCGCGCACAAATACGGGCTGACGTTGTGGCTGGAGAACTACGGCCACTGGGGTTATCCCGGCGAGTTCCTGCAGTACGGCGGCCAGTCGGACGAGGTCGGGGGCGAATTCTGGGGCGAAGGGTCGCTGGGCGACATCGAGAATCGTGCCGCCTCGTCGTGCGCCCACATCTACGGCAAGCGGAAAGTGTCGGCCGAGTCGTACACCTCGGCCGGGAACGATTTCGGGCGTTATCCGGCGATGGTGAAGCCGCGCGGTGACAGGTTCTTCTCCGAGGGGATCAACAACACGCTGCTGCACGTCTACATTTCGCAGCCGGGCGACGAACTGCCCGGCATGAATGCCTGGTTCGGAACGGAATTCAACCGCAACAACACGTGGTTCTCGCATATCGACCTCTTCACGGATTACCTCAAGCGTGTCAATTACATGTTGCAGCAGGGGCTCAACGTCGCCGACGTGGCCTATTTCATCGGCGAGGACGCCCCGAAAATGACGGGCGTCACCGACCCGGCGCTGCCCCGAGGGTACCAGTACGATTATATCAACGGCGAGGTGCTGCTGGAACGCGCCACCGTGAAGGACGGCCTGTGGACGCTTCCGCACGGGACGCAATACCGGATACTGGTGTTGCCGAAGCTCAAGACGATGCGCCCCGAACTGCTTGCGAAGCTGCAGGTGCTCGTCCGTGAGGGCGGCGTGCTGCTGGGGCCTGCGCCGCAGCGTTCGCCGAGCCTCGAAGGCTATCCCGATGCCGACGTCCGGGTGCGCCGCATGGCTGCGGAGCTCTGGGGCGGGGTCGACGGCAAGGCCGTGAAGGCCGCCCGCTACGGCAAGGGCGCCGTGCTGGACGGCATGACCATGGAGGAGGCGCTGGCCTATGTGCAGTGCCTGCCCGACTGCGAGGTCGGGGCCGATGTCCCCGTGCTCTTCGGGCACCGCGATGCGGGCGACGAGCAGATTTATTTCCTGACCAACCAGTCGGACGCGCGCATCGCTTTCCCCTGCACGCTGCGTGTGACGGGCTCTGTGCCCGAGGCATGGGATGCCGTGACGGGGGCGATTCGTCCGCTGCCGGAGTTCGAGGATGACGGTCGCAGGACGACGCTGCCGATGGTGTTGGAGCCCAACCAGAGCCTGTTTGTCGTACTGCGCGCGGACGGGGCGGGCGCTGCGCACAGGGACGGGACGGCGAATTTCCCGACCCCGGTGCGGGTCAAGACGCTGGACGGGCCGTGGACACTGACCTTCCAGGAGGGGCGCCGGGGCCCGGCGGAGCCTGTCGTGGCGGACGAACTGAAAGACCTGCGGCTCTCCGACGACGAGTCGGTGCGCTATTTCTCGGGCAGTGTCCGCTATGAGACGACGTTCGACCTCAGGGGGAAGGAGAAATCCGGCCGGCTGTACGTGAACACGGGCCAGGTTGGCGTGATGGCCAAGGTCTATGTCAACGGCAAGTACGCCGGGGGCGTGTGGACGGCGCCGTACAGGGTCGACGTCACGGACTTCGTGCGCAAAGGGAAGAATACCCTCGTCATCGACGTGGTCAATACGTGGGTGAACCGCCTGATCGGCGACAGCAGGCTCCCCGAGGATCGGCGCGGGACATGGACGCTGAACAATCCGTGGCGTCCCGATTCGCAGTTACAGCCTTCGGGGCTGTTCAACCCGGTGGTAATCGAACGGATGATTGCACGATGAGACAGATAGCACTGCTTGCCCTGCTGCTGGCCTTTGCGGCGGCCGTGTACGGGCAGGAGAACATACTGGAGAAGGGGCTGGAAGGCCGGAGCGCCGCGGATGTGATTTCACGCAGGTACGTGACCCCGCTGCGGCTGGTCGCACTGCCCGGTGAGCTGACGGCGGGGGTGGAAAATCCCGAAGCGCTGCTCCGGAATTTCGACGGGCAGCTGACGACCGGGACGCCCGATGTCTGCCGCCTCTCGACCCGCGACGGGCGCTCGGCTTCCGTGCTGCTCGATTTCGGCAAGGAGTTGTGCGGCGGGATCGCGCTCTCGGCGGCGATACGCGCCGACCAGCGGGCGCTGAAGGTGCGGATCCGCCTGGGCGAATCGGTGAGCGAGGCGATGAGCGACGTCGGCGGCGACGCCCCGATGGCCAGCGCCACGAACGAGCATTCGCTGCGCGATTTTACGCTCGGCGTGCCGTGGCTGGGCAATGTCGAGGCCGGGAACTCGGGGTTCCGCTTCGTGCGGATCGACCTGGTGGAGCCTGATGCGGAGCTCAATCTGAAAGCCGTGCGGGCGATCCTCCGTTACCGCGACGTCCCTTATCTGGGGTCGTTCCGCTGCGATGATGAACGGCTGAACCGCATCTGGGAGACGGGGGCCTATACCGTCCACCTCAATATGCAGGAGTACCTCTGGGACGGGGTGAAACGCGACCGCCTGGTGTGGCTCGGGGACATGCACCCCGAGGTGATGACTGTACAGAGCGTGTTCGGCGGCAATGAGGTCGTGCGCCGGAGCCTCGACCACGTGCGCGACAATACGCCGCTGCCCGGGTGGATGAACTGGATCGCGGCCTACTCGATGTGGTGGGTCATTATCCACCGCGACCTGTATATGTACGAGGGCGATTTGAACTATCTCCGTGAACAGCAGGAATATATGCGTGCCCTGTTGCGGGTGCTGGCGTCGCAGATGGACGGCGACCGCGAGAACCTGCAGGGCGGCCAGCGCCTGCTGGACTGGCCCACGTCCCAGATGCCCGACGTGATCCATGCCGGGTATCAGGCCCTGATGGTGATGGCCATGGAGGCCGGCGCCGAAATCGGCGGCTGGCTCGGCGACAGGCAGATGCAGTCGGAGTGCCATGGGGCGCTGCGGCGGTTGCGGCGGCACGTGCCCGACCACCTGCGGAACAAGCAGGCGGCGGCGATGCTCGTGCTGGCCGGGCTGGCCGACCCCGGCAAGGTGTGCCGGACGGTGATCGCCCGGGGCGGGGCGGAAGGTTTCTCGACCTTCTACGGATATTACATGCTCGAGGCGCTGGCCGAAGGCGGCCTTTACGACGAGGCTTTGCAGATCATCTCCGATTATTGGGGTGCGATGCTCGACCTGGGGGCCACGACTTTCTGGGAAGACCTCAATTACGCGCATGCGGCCGGTGCGGCACGTATCGACGAGCCGGTTCCGGCCGGGAAATTCGACATCCATGCCGAGTCGGGCGCCTATTGCTACAAGGGGTTGCGCCACAGCCTTTGCCACGGCTGGGCATCGGGCCCCACTCCCTGGCTTTCGCGGCACGTGCTGGGCATCGTGCCGCTCGAACCGGGCTGCAAGTCCGTGGCGGTGCGCCCCCACCTGGGACACCTGAAGTGGGCCGAGGGGACGTTCCCGACCCCGTGGGGCGTTATCCGGGTGCGCCACGAGCGCGGTGCCGACGGGAAGGTCTCGACGAGCGTGTCGGCACCCGATGGGGTGCGGGTCGTGCGCTGACCCCGGAAAAAATCGTATTACTGTTAACAACCGATGGATATGACAAGGAAACTGATTTTGGCGGCGTGGGCACTGCTGCTCGCCGCAGCTGTCCCTGCACAGCAGAAGGAGGAGTTCAGGTTATGGCCCGAGGCCGGGAAGTATGCCCCGGAGCGGCTCGGTGCCGGATTTGACCGCGACAACGCCCCCTATGTCACGTTGTACCGCCCCGAAGGGAAGAAGCCGGCGCCGGCCGTGGTGGTCTGCCCGGGCGGTGCCTACGGCGGCCTGGCTATCGGCCATGAGGGCTATCAGGTGGCGGAGTGGTTCGCGGCGCGCGGGTTTGCCGCCGTCGTGCTGAAATACACCATGCCCCACGGCAACTACGACCTGCCCCGCCGGGACGTGCAGCAGGCGATCGAGCTGGTGCGTGCGAATGCGGCCGGGTGGGGCGTAGACCCCGCGCGGGTCGGCGTCATCGGCTTTTCGGCCGGGGGACACCTGGCCTCGACGGCTGCGACGCACTTCACCTGCGATGCGAACCGTCCCGATTTCGCCGTCCTGGTCTACCCGGTCATTACGATGGACGAACGTTTTACGCATGCCGGGTCGCGGAGGAACCTGCTGGGCGAAGCGCCGGCCGAAGGGTTGGTTGCGGCGTTCAGCAACGAACTGCGCGTGACCAGCGGGACACCGCCGACGTTCATCGCCTTCAGCGACGATGACGACGGGGTGCCCCCGGTCAACGGCACGTTGTTCTACAATGCGCTCAAAGCCGCCTCGGTGCCGGGCGAGATCCATATTTATCCGACGGGCGGGCACGGATGGGGCTGGAACGAGACCTTTAAATACAAGGACGAGTTCCGGAACTCGCTCGTGCGCTGGCTCTCCGAGCGGCTGGGCGAATGACGCCGCATCCGTTCGCCATAAGTGCCGGCAGGCACCAAAATCCCCGTTCGGCAATGCTGCCGAACGGGGATTTTGTTCGTGGACGGTTCCCGGTTGCGGGACAGGTTTACCGCGCCTTGCCGGCAGCGGGAATCGGGCGGGCTTCGACGCCCTTGCGGGTCATTCTGACCGGGACGATGTGCCCCTCGGCATCGAAATACATGCGGTCGATGCAGGTTTCACGGCTGCTGGCTGCCGTTTCGTTCAGCGGGCGGCGGTGGTAGACGATGTACCATTCGTCCCGCCCCGGAACCTGTATGACGGAGTGGTGCCCGGCGCCGCAGGCGATCGCCGGGTCTTGTTCGAGGATCTTGCCGATGCGTTCGAACGGCCCGAAGGGCGAGTCGGCGATGGCGTAGGCGACGCAGTAATCGGGGCCCGTCCAGCCCCCTTCCGACCACATGAAGTAATATTTCCCGCGGTGCCTGAGCATGAACGGCCCCTCGGTGTAATTCGCGGGGGTGACCTCCTTGTAGAGGGTGCCGTCGTCGAAGGGCACGATACGCAGCAGATCCGGCGACAGGCGTACCATGTTGCAGTGCCCCCAGCCGCCGTAGTACATGTAGTAGCTGCCGTCGTCGTCGCGGAAGACGAACTGGTCGATGGGCTGGGCCCCGTTGACGATGCTGTCGATGAGCGGCTTGCCCAGCGCATCGCGGAACGGCCCGGCCGGGGAGTCGGCCACGGATACGCCGATGCCGCCGGTTTCACCCTCATGGATGTCGTTGCCGGCGAAGAAAAGGTAATACTTGCCGTTGGTATGAACGGCCGCGGGCGCCCACATGGCGCGTTTCACCCACTTCACCTCGTCGTTGGAGACGATCCGGGGGTGCTTCTGCCAGTGTACGAGGTCTTTCGACGAGAAGGCGTCTAGGAAGGTCTGCTCGTCGTAGTCGGCCGAGTAGGTCGGGTAGATCCAGTAGGTGTCGCCGAAGACCACCCCTTCGGGGTCGGCGTACCAGCCCGGGAAGACGGGGTTGCCGCTCCGGGCGGCTGCCGAGGCCGTATTTTGCGCCGCGGCGCAGTATGCCGCAAGGCATGCGAAAAGGAGAGTTACGTATTTCATAAGTTATTCGATTAGGGTCGATTGCGGGCCGAGGTAAGAGCGTTTCATGCCCCCGAAGTCGAGGACGATCTTTTGCAGGACGATGCCCGGGTCGCCGACGCGGATGCGCAGCGTGTGGCGTCCCGGCTTGTCGATGTGGAGCGTCGATTTGTTGACGGCGCAGTTGCGCAGCACGCTTTCGAACCACACCTGCGAGTATTCGACGTGCGACGAGGAGGGGGTGGCCAATGCCCCGTCGTCGATCTGGACGCTGTACTTGGTGTCGGTGTTCGTGTTTTCGCCGATGCGGAAATCGCGGTCGGCGTGGAGCGGGAAGGTCGGCAGCACGTAGGTGTAGACATCGACCGAACCGGCGTCGAAGGCGTAGAAGTCGTATTCGGCGCACGGGACGTCGCGGCTGCGGAAGATCTGGAGCGGGGCGGTCGGGTCGCCCAGCTGCAGCGCGGGGCCTTCGATGCCGAGGTCTTCGACGGCTGTTATTTTGATTCGGTCGTTTTCACGGACGCGGTGGCAGCCTGCGGCGGGGATCGAGACGCAGCCGTTGTTCTCGACGTAGATGCCGCGGAGCTCGGCCCGCGACGGGGCGGTGGGGTTGAAGAGCGATACGAGCACCTTCTCGGACTGTTCACCCGCGCGGAAGACGATCTGGGCCGGCACCGCGTTCCCCGAGGGGGCTTTCTCCCAGTCGATGCCCACCGTGATGCGCTCTTCGTCGGCGGTTTTTCCGGCGGATTTGCTCAGGACGACCCAGGGTTCGGAGGCATGCGCCGTCCAGGCGAGCGTGCCGCCGCCCCGGTTGTATATCTCGACGGGGTAGGTGCGGCGCAGGTAGTTGTCGAACGCAGGCAGGGCGTGGAAGGCCCGGGCGCCCGTGACGTCCTCGCCTGCGACCTGCAATGCCAGCCGGGGAGCGCCTGCGGCGTCGTGCGTTGCCAGGTGCGGCAGGTTGAAATAGGCGCTCACGCCGTCGTAGTTCTGGCGCATGGACATCATGTGGTTCCATTTGCCGCCGAGCAGCGAGTTATACCCCCGGGTGATGACCTGCAGGCTGTCGTAGCAGCGCTGCACCTCGTCGCGCACGGCATTGGTTGCCGCGCGGCCCTGGCGTGCGTACCAGCGGTTGCGCTGGCCGCCGAGCGTCATGCGGTTCATCAGTTCGGCGCCGCGCAGGGGGTAGTAGACCAACTGGTAGAAAGCCGGGCGGGCTTCGTCGCCGATCTCGTGCAACAGGGCTTCGGCTCGGGCGCCGAGCTTCCGGTAGGCCTCCAGCCGCCGCGGTGCCTCGTCGTAGTTGGTGAACGAGAAATCAGTGTCGGTAAGCTGCTCGCAGTTGTGGTCGAAGCGGTTCCAGTGGTAGCCCCAGCCCATGTATTCGGGCTTGCGGGGGAAGGCCAGCCGCAGGTGTTCGCGGGTCATCGCTTCGAGGCGGTCGTAGTACGCTTCGCCGAAGATGCCGGCCAGCCAGCGTGCCGGGTAGGTCACGACGTTGTCGGCCGTGAAGCGGCCGATGTCCCAGGCCATGTCGAGGAAGAGCGAAACCTGCATCTCCGAGCCTTTCAGGTCGCCGCAGTTCAAGAGCCACAGCCGGTCGGCCGTGGTGTCATAGGCCTTGCGCAGCTCTTCGTACATCAGCGACGGGGGCGTCGTGCTGAACCAGAGGTAGCTGTGCGGTACGCCCAGGTAGGAGACATGGTAGTAGACCCCGGAGCGCCCCGTGCGCCGCTGCTCGCGCACGCCGCTCAGACGTTTCATGTAGCCGTAGTTGTCGTCCGGCCAGACGATCGTGACGTCGTCGGGCAGTTCCAGCCCGTTGGAATAGATCTCCAGCACCTCCTTGTAGGGTGTGAACGCCTGCGGGACGGTCTCGACCGGGCGGTCGATGTTCTCGGCGAGGATTTGCCGCTGGTCGAGCAGCGCCTGCTGGAGCATCCGCACCTTTTCGTGCATGGGCAGCGTGGTCGACATGGCGCCGTCGTGCAGGCCGCGCAGCGCCAGCGTATAGACGTTCTCATAGGGGCTGTTCTCGCGCACGCGCTGCGTGAGCACGCGGTTGATACCCTCCTTGTTCTTGTCGTAGTTCCAGGGCCCCATCGTCTGGGTATCCCATTCGCTGGCGGTGTTCAGCAGCAGCGGTTCGCAGTGGGTCGATCCCATCACGATGGCGAACGTGTCGGCCACGAGCTTGTTTTCGGGGATTTGGTTGAACGAGGTGGAAACGGGGTGCATGGCCGGGGCGAGGTAGTTGGCCTTGAGGCGCAGCAGCAGTTCGCAGACCTTGGCGTAGGTTCTGGGGCCGATGTTGCCGCGCTCGGGCTCGAAGGTCTGCGAGGCCCAGGGCGTCAGACCCCAGTCCTCGTCGTTGAGGAAGATGCCGCGGTAGCGCACCGACGGCGTCTGGGAGTAGGTCGGCGGGGCGTCGACATGGAGCGCCGCATGTTTTTTCACCGGAACGTCGGCCCACCAGTACCAGGGGGATACGCCGATCAGCTCCGAGAGCGTGAAGAGCCCGTAGGCCGCGCCGCGGCGGTCGCTGCCCGCGATGACGAGGGCTTTGCGGATGCCCGGCAGGGGATTGGCGACGGTCTGGATCAGGTAACGCTCCCAGGCGCCTTCGAGCGGGGCGGTGTCGATCTTCCCCGCTTCGGAGAGCCTGCGGATGAGGGCGCTGCCTCCGACCGTCCCGACGATTACCGCCGGGCCTGTTTCTCCGGTCGCGGAGGTCACCTGCGGGCGTCGGCCCGTTACGGCCTCCACGTCGGCAGCGAAGAGCTCCGCCGCGCGTTTCACCACCGCGGCGTCGGATGCATCGTAGAGGATCGCGGCCGTCTGGCGGGGCGAGGCGAGGGTGAAGGCGTATTTGGTTTCCGGGCTTTTTTCGTGTACGGCCACCTGTGCGTGGCCTGCGGATACGGCCACGAGGGCCGACAACATAAGAATCAAGTGCTTCATGGGTATCGGTTTGCATTGCTAAGGTAGAAATTTCGCAGCAATGCCCGAAATTTTGCACTGGGAAACAGGGCGCGTGGCAGGATTATGTACTTTTTTGGCAGTATCCGTGACCTGCGGTTCGCCGTGTTACTCCCCGGGGTTGCCCAGGCGGGTGGTGATGACCATGCTCCGGCGTCCGGCGGGGGTGACGGCGACGCATTTGAGCACCCGTTGTTCCCCTGGGGGAACGACCACCTCCAGATAGTCCGGCACTTCGCGGTCGAAGTCGTAGGGCGTGGCGCCGTTGAGCGTGTAATAGACCCGGCAGCCCGGGAAAGGCGGGCGGATCGTGAAGCGGAAACATCCCCCTTCGAGCGTCTCTTCGCGGATGCCGTGGGGTTGCGGAACCTGATAGGCTGCCCCTTCGGCGTCGAGCCGCGCAAGGTATGCCGGAAGGCGCTGCCGGGAGAACTCCTCCCACGACTTGCGCACCACGGGCGACCATGCGATCTCGGAGAGGGCGTAGATGCGCGGCAGCAACTGGTACTCGACCCGCTTCCCGGTCGCCACGAATTCCGTCCACAGGTTGGCCTGCACGCCCAGCAGGTATTGCTGCTCCTCTTCGGAGAGCCCCTCCGCCGGGTCGTAGCCGTATATCTTCTCCAGCGGCAGGGAGAGGTTCAGACTCACGGGCTCGTCGGGCGAATCCGTCCCCCGTTTGTCGAAATAGAGGTACTGGCCGGGGGTCATCACCACATGGTGGTGCTCTCTGGCCGCCGCGATGCCGCCCTGCGTGCCCCGCCAGCTCATGACGACCGCCCCGGGCGACAGCCCGCCCTCCATGATCTCGTCCCAGCCGATCAGCTGCCGGCCTTTCGACGTGAGGTAGCTGTCGATGCGGTGGGTGAGGTAGGATTGCAGCTGCGTCTCGTCGCGCAACCCCTCGGCCGCGATCCGGGCCTGGCAGTCGGGGCAGGCTTCCCAGCGGGTGTGCTGGCACTCGTCGCCGCCGATGTGGATCAGCTTCGAGGGGAAGAGCGCGACGACCTCGTCGAGCACGTTTTCGAGGAATTCGAAGGTGCTCTCCTTGCCCGGGCAGAGGACGTTGCCGGGGCCGCAGATCCAACCCGCTATTTCGTAGGATTCGGGGTTGTTCACGCACCCCAGCCAGGGGTAGGCCGTGAGGGCCGCGAGCGAGTGCCCGGGCATTTCGATTTCGGGGATGACCGTGATGTACCGCTCGGCGGCATAGGCGACGACCTCGCGGATCTCGTCCTGCGTGTAAAAGCCGCCGTACCGTCCGAATTCGAAGGTGGCGGGCTTCTCCTCGTAGCTGCCGATCTGGGATTTCGAACGCCACGCCCCGACCTGGGTCAGGCGCGGGTAGCGTTTGATCTCGATGCGCCATCCCTGGTCGTCGGTCAGGTGCCAGTGGAAGCGGTTGAGCTTGGCGGCGGCCATGCGGTCGAGGTAGCCCTTCACGAACTCCACGGGGAAAAAGTGGCGGCAGACGTCCAGGTGGAGTCCCCGGTAGCCGTAGCGGGGGTAGTCCTCGATCTCGGCGCAGGGGATGTTGCCGTCGGCGTCGGCCATTTGCAGGAGCGTCTGGAGCCCGTAGAAGATGCCGCTTTCATCGCCCGCCGTGAGTTCCGCCGCGTGTTCGGCGACGCGGAGCCGGTATCCTTCGGCGGGGATGCCCGCGCGGGCGTCCAGTTGCAGGAGGAGCGTGTTCCGCGTTTTCCGGGCCGGCTGCTTTCCGTGCGGGGCGGCCAGTGCCGAGGCCACCCGGATCAGCTCTTCGGGCCGGGAGGCGAAGCCTTCGGCGGTGACTTTACAGCCCGGTGCGGCGAAGTGCCCTTCGCGGAGTTCGGCCCGGACGGGCTGCGGGATGAGTTGCAGGGGGCGCTGCGCCGCGGTTGCGCACAGCGTGGCCAGCACGGCGATCAGGGGGAATAGTTTTTTCATGGCATGGGTGTTTTGTCCGGCCGGGCCGATGCCGGCCCGGCCGGGGGCTGGCGGGATTACTCCGCCGCCTTGAGTTCAAGTACGTGGCTGGCATGTTCGCCGCCCACCTCGAAGTCGAGGCCGGTCTCCATCAGGAACGCCCCGGTGAAGGTCTTGCCGTCCTGGGGAATGGGCTTGCCGTCGAGGCTGAGCTCCCTGACGAGGTACCTCTTCTGCGGGTCGAGCCCGGCCATCCGGAACGCCGGCCGGGGCATATTGTGGTACTGTTCCAGCTTGTAGACGAAATAGGCCGCGTGGTCTTTTTCGGGCGAGACGTACATCAGCGATGCGTACCCGGTCTTGTCGAAGGGCGAGATCAGGCGGTAGAGGTCGCCCTGCTGCACGACGGGGCGGATCAGCTTGTAGTCGGCGATGGCGCGTCGGGCGAAGGCCTTGTCCTCGTCGGTCATGTGTGCGGGCTGGAGCTCCATGCCCATGCGTCCGCTCATCGCCACGTCGAAACGCAGTTTGAGGGGCGTCTTGCGGCCGGTCTGGTAGTTGGTGTCCACGCTCACGTGCGAGGCCATCGCCACGGCGGGGAAGAAGTTCGAAACGCCCCACTGGATGAAGATGCGTTGCAGGGCGTCGGTGTTGTCGCTCGTCCAGAATTCGTCGTAGTAAGGCAGCATCCCGTAGTTGATACGGCCGCCGCCGCTGGCGCAGGCCTGCATCACCAGGCCGGGGTATTTGGCGTGGATGCGCTTGAGGATGTTTTCCAGGCCGCGGTGGTAGGCGATGTAGAGGTGCGACTGTTTGTCGCGGGGCAGGTAGGTCGACCCGTAGTTGAACAGCGTCATGTTGGCGTCCCACTTGATGTAGGCGATTTCGGGGTGCGCCGTCATCAGCTTGTCCACGACGCCGAACACGAATTCCTGCACTTCGGGGTTCGACAGGTCGAGCACGAGCTGCGTGCCTCCGCGACCCTTGTGCATCTCGCGGTGGGGCTGCTGGATCACCCATTCGGGGTGCTTCTCGAAAAGCTCGCTCTTCGAGTTGGTCATCTCGGGTTCGATCCAGATGCCGAACTTGAGCCCTTTCTCCCTGGCCGAGGCCGTCAGCCCCTCGATGCCCTCGGGGAGTTTCTCCTTGCAGACCTCCCAGTCGCCGAGGCTCGACGTGCCGTTGTTGCGCGGGTATTTGTCGCCGAACCAGCCGTCGTCCATCACGAACATCTCCCCGCCCATGGCGGCGAAGTCGGCCATCATCTGATCCATCACCTCCTGGTTGACGTTCATCGAGACGCCTTCCCAGCTGTTGAGCAGGATGCTGCGCTGCTCGCCGCCGTGGTTGAGCCGGTGCAGCCGCGCCCAGCGGTGAAAGTTGCGGCTGACGCCGCCCTTGCCCTCGTCGCTGAAGGTGAAGGCGAATACGGGGGTCGTAAAGACCTCTTTCGGTTCGAGGATGTATTGCGACTGGTCTTCGTTGATGCCGGCGAAGATGCGTGTGGTGTGGGCATTGTCGTTGTCGATGGCGATACGGTAGTTGCCGCTCCATGCCAGCGTGCCGCCGATGACCATGCCGTGCTGTTCGTCGGGGCGCCCGTCGAGCGTGAGCATGAACGACGGGCAGCTGTTCTGCGTATTGCGTACGCCGTCCTTGTCCTTGATGACCCTCATGCCGTCGGTCAGCGCTTCCTCGTAGAGGTATGCCTCGGCGCCCCAGGGGCCGTGGAAGTGCGAGAGCCAGTTGTCGCCGCGGCGCACGGGCAGGAAGGCCGACGCGAAACGGTAGAGCGTGACGGGTTTCTTTTCCAGGTGGCGGATCTCCGTCCAGGTCTCGATCACCTCGCAGTCGGGATAGGTCTTGTAGTAGATGGTGACATAGAACGGGTAGAATTTGTCTCGGGTCGCGATCGCCGTGACCTGGCCGCCGTCGCGGTTCTCCCTGGTGACCGACTCCACGACCAGTTCGAGCGACATATTGCCGTCGTTGTGGGTTGCCTGAATGGCTGTTTCACGCGAGCACTGGACGCCGAACTGGGGGTATACCGGGTCGTTGAAGGCGCTCCCGCTGTCGAATACGTCGCCGGGATTCGCCAGCCGGGGGCCGAAGTACTGTATCCGGGGCGATTCACCCTTTGGGGCCGTGATCAGGATAGAGCTTTTCCTGTTGGAAATAACGATGTTATCAGCCCGGAGAATCCCGGAACCCAATAACGCGGCGCATAGCAGCGCGCTTGCAAGGCGTTTGTTCATAGGCGGTCTTTGGTTAAATAAGTTTTGGATTGGTAGCTGTTATTGTAAATTTTTGTGGTAAAATTAAGAATAATTACGAACTATATTAAAAAATGCGGAAAAAGAGTAATAATATCGGAGAATGGTTCCTACTAAGGTCTGTTGGAGACGAATCCGTCGATATACTCTTTATCGTGCGCGACAACAGCAAAAGCCTGCCTGATGAGCTTGTTTGCGACAGCGATCATAGCGAGTTTTCCCGATTTTCCGTTTTGCCTGAGCCTCGTATAGGTCTCTTTGCATTGGGCATTGAACCTACTGGCAGGCCAAGCGGCGATATAGAGAAGTCCTCTAGTGTATGCGTCTCCGTTTCGGTTGATATGCCCTTTGATGTTTACCGAAGTTCCGGACTGTTCGTAAGTGGGACAAATTCCGAGATACCGGGACACCTGCTTGGCATTTTGGAAGTAGGTAAAGCCTCCAGTAGTGATGATGAGCGCCGTGGCAAGCGTTATGCCTATCCCTTTGATGGTCGTCAGCAGCGCGAGTTGTCGGCTGAACTCCACTTCGACAAGATCCGTGAGTTCCGCCTGGAGCCTGTCACGCTTCTTTTCAAGGAACTTGATAGTTTCGTCTACGGTATGAGTTGCACCTTTGTCCGGGACAGGCAGACATGCAAGAGAGCCACGAAGGTTCGACATGGCGGTAATCTGCTTAGTAAGTTGGCGAATGA
>ERZ894194.150-NODE-150-length-62848-cov-77.819964_pt1 | contig 62848 bp, 63 predicted proteins | sample MGYA00380283_ERZ894194 | MGnify/ENA primary metagenome ERZ894194 (study PRJEB32331, sample SAMN06328448) | human gut metagenome | biome: human gut microbiome; feature: stool | host: Homo sapiens | collected 2013-02-13 ... | reverse complement strand
GGTATCGAAGTGGTCATAACGGGGCTGACTCGAAATCAGTTTGCGAGCAATCGCACATGGGTTCGAATCCCATCCTCTCCGCCAACGGAACCCTTGAAAACCCAGTGTTTTCAAGGGTTTTTTCTATTCGGCGAAAATTCTTTCGTTTCTATTTTTTGTGTTTCTGTCAATTTTTCAAGCCGATTTTATGCTCTTTTTCGCCCGTGAATATTAGAATAAAAAATCTTCAAACACCGCGTGAAATAAGGCTTTTTAAGGCCTGCATACTTTTTGCGGCGTTAGAAAGATTTCCGTCAGACAAAAAATCGCCAAATTTCAAAACACCCGGTTGCGGGCAACCGCACCAAAAGTCATGTGTGGATTTTAGCGGTCGGGGTTCAAATCGGCAGAAAGAAAATGTACTTTGCGTTCTCTTTATTTCTTGCCGTAATGTAATCGCATCTTTCAATGTGTATTAGCAAGATTGGGGATAAATAATAAATATTATTTTTCAAAATTGTTCCCCAATACTTATTGACTGTTGGGGAACATTCTGATATAATGTTTAAAAGAATTGTTCCCCAAAAGGAGGAGCTGCAATGGCAGTACAATATAGTGAAATACAGGAATTGCTCAGAAGTCGAGCCGACCTCAATGCCAGACTGAACTTAATGCCTTATGACGGCACACCCGAAATCAAAGAGCGCGGCGATGGGAAATACCTTTATGTGAGAAAGCGCGTAGCAGGAAAACAGACATCTACTTATGTAGGTGCATATACCGAAGAACTGTATAATCTGCTTTTGCGCAATGCCAGAGAAGCCCGTGAAATCAGAAGGTCGCTTCGCAGCATTGAAAAGCAGCTTGCCGCAGCCGGTTATTCCGAGGATGCCCTTTCCGCCGATGTTATAAATAACATTGCCTTTGCGCGTGCCAATATGAAAATGAATATCTATGACCAGGCTGTTTTGGAGGGTGTTGCAACATCTTTTCCTCAGACGGAAGAGATCATAGAGAACGGAAAAGTATCCGGTATGACAGCTACCGACGTGCAGAAAATTTTGAATTTGAAACACGCATGGGAGTTTATTTTGGACCGTGATGTAGTTGCCAGCCGTTCCGACTATTATATGCTCAGTCATATTGCAAGGCTTGTCAATGAAGGCTTTTTTGCGGAAGGCGGTCGAATCCGCGGTGTTCCGGTTACCATAGGCGGTTCGTCTTATGTTCCGCCCCTGCCGAATGAATCGGATGTGAAAGACAGAATTCTTGAGATCATCGAGGAAGAGGACGATGCCGTTAATATTGCCATCAGGCTTTGTCTTTACTGCATGAAGACCCAGATATTCTTGGATGGCAATAAACGCGCTTCTGTTATCTTTGCAAACCACTATCTTATTGCTCATGGCGGAGGTTTTTTGGTCATTCCCGAAAGCGAAGTGCCGGAGTTCAAGAAACTGCTCGTGAAGTATTATGAAGGCGAAGACTCCTCTGTTATTGCGGGCTTTATGAAAGAACGCTGTTGGAAAACAATAGGACACTAAGCGCCAATATTGGAGAGCAAATTTAGATGTGAATTGTGAATTTGTTCCCCAAAGTTATATCTGTGGTAAGAACGAAAACAAGCCTCAATTGCATACGGAGGTTTATATGAGAATAACGAAAATCGAAATTACAAATTACAAGTCGATAAAAGAACCGGTTGAAATAAACTATTATAACGGGTTGCCGACCGTGCTGATCGGCAAGAACGGAAGCGGAAAAACCAATATTTTGGAAGCTCTGAGTGCCGTTGCGGAAGCAAACGGCAATTACTTCGGGATGCGCAAAGAACTGCCGCTGAAATATAAAGTGCATATCCGCCTTGAAAAGGAGGATGCCGAGATGCTTTTCCCCGGTAAAAGCATTGACGAAAAATGCGAATTTGCTGCCTGCTCCGGAGAAGACTGCAAGATAAACCGAATCGAGTCGGAATGTCTAATTCCGCTTTTAAGAATGGGAATCGACGAAATCTCCGAACTTGCAGGCGAATTGAAAGACGCTCTCGATACATATACAAAGCAGCTGAACAAAATTGCGTACAGTGAACGCAATGAACAACCATTGCGAGGATACCGGATTACTGACTTTCACGATTCAACAACCAACTATGACGCTATCAAATTCCAAGTGAAATTTGTTTTGGAACAAACCGAAAAACTGATAAAATCAATCATACAAAACTTTTGCATTGAGGAGTGTTCTTTCAAATTCGGATATATTCCCGATTATTATCAGTTAGGCGATTTAGAAAGGCTTTGTTTCAAGCTTCGTTATGTTAAACCCGATTTAGCGCCTTTTGAAGAAAAATTCATTACAGTCAATGAAGCGGCGATAAAGCGGGAAATCACAAAAATCAACAAGGCAACAAGAGCGTCCTGCGAGAAAATCAACACCTTGCTGCATGAACTGGACGAACGGGCAAAACGATTGAAAGCTGCCTTAACTGACGATCAAATAATTCCCGATAACAGCGGTGTATTTTATAAATTTATCCGTGAAGTCCGAAACTGCGTCGGCGCAAAATGTGCTTTCCTGCGGAATGAAAGCAGCGAGGTCATTTTCAAAACAGAGAAACAGGAGCGCGAATATTTTCGGAACGATAGATCCCGTATAATCTTACAAACATATCTAAACCGAGTTTATACCGGTCCCGATAAAGATGAAATTCAAAAACAGATCAGCGAAAACAAAGATTTTTCTCTGTCCGAAGCTGCATTGAATGAATTTGAAAAATACCTCAATGAACACATTCCCGAATTTGAAAACGGCATGTATGACCGCATTTCGGTCGAACAGTCCGACGGGAAAATCCCGTCGATACTGCTGCACGAAAAAAGCGGTGAAATTGTTGATCTGAATTCGACAAGCGCCGGCAGACGGTGGTATTTCACATATTATTTTATGAAAAATACACTTGAACCCGGAGATTTGTTTTTTATTGATGAGCCTGCAGCTATGCTCCACCCCCTTGCGCAAAAAGAGGTTCTGAAAGAGCTGCTCCAGCTTGAAAGCCGAGGCATCAAGGTGATTTACTCAACGCACAGTCCTTATCTTATTCCAAACGATTGGAAAAGCGTGCACTTTGTTGCGATGACGGATAGCGGAACAACCGTCACGCAGGAAAACAAATACGATGCTCTGAAACAAGTCACCGGCGGAGATATATTTGACTTGCAGGAGCTTTTGGAACGATATCAAAAATGCGGGCCCGTTGGCGCTGCACACAATTGCTACAAGGCTCTGATTCACAAGTACGGTTCAATTGAAGTGGCAGCTAAAAACGTGCCGTTTAGTTACGATACCATTGAAGCATGGAAAAAGAAAAAACGCGGAACATCACTTGAAAATGTCATAAATATATCAAATGCACTTGCTGTTTCGCCCAAAGAATTGCTTTAATATATTGTCGAGGGTACATCTGTACCCTGCCATTCCTTTCAGCGGTTCGCTATAATATAGGCAGAACCATTGAAAGGAGGTACTCAAAATGTCAAAGTATAAGACCATAGACGTATGGAACCGGGTTTTCGGTGCGAAGCAGGAGGCGTATGATTATACCGGACGGCTGATGAAAAAATCAGCCTGCGGGAATCCGAACAGTACTTATCACCCGACGCTTGACCACATCCGCCCGCTTTCCGCCGGCGGCTGCGATGTCCTCGAAAACATCATCATTTGCCATCGTGATACCAACGAGGAAAAAGCAGATCACTTCCCACACTGGAAAGCGAACGGTGCACACTACCACGCCCGCAGAGTCAAAGGCTCCCGTGTGGAATACGAGATTATTGAAGATTGAGGAGGCAAATCTATGAGTAAGCATTTCTTCGATTATGACGACGGCGATTTTGCGTATACCGTTTCCGACAATATGGCAATCGACTCCGACGGCAATCTGCTGATGCGCATGGGCGATAATATGGCTATGGACATGGACAGCGGAGAACTTCACATTATTTCGTCATGGGATGATGAAGACGATGACGATTAAAAAATCGTTATAAACGAACACCGCAGCCCCGACCTTTCAAATGAGGTTCGGGGCTGCGGTTTTGACACTGCGAAAACCGACCGCAATAAAGGCTTTCCCTTATTTCCATTGCGTTTCCCTTAAAACGCGGTGCAAAATAAGGGAATCTTATTTTGCTGTTCTCATAGTTCGACCCGACAGAAACAAAAAAATGCTGCCTCACCGTTTCCGGTGAGGCATAGGTTATGTACGCTCTTTCATCATTTTTCTTTTCTGCCGCCGCTGTTCATTCTCACGCTCACGGCGCTGTATGTACTTGAATTCCCGAATGAGTTCTTTATATTTTTCCGTGCGCGGGTGCGCCAGCCTTTGCGGTGACGCCATAAAGCCGATAAATTCCGCTTTGGCGCAGTACTGTATAGTGCCGAGCTTGATGCCGGTTAAGGTTTCTTCCCGTATCCATTCGTGAATGCGCTGCGGGCTGTGGCCGACAAGCTCCGCCGCCGTCTGCGTGGGCAGAGCCTCCGGCAGCTCTGCCCACTGTGAACTCAGCCACCGCCGAAAGGCCTCGCAGTTTTCCGGGGTGGCTTCAAACATCGGGAGCGGATGCCATTCGGTGCGGTTGGAGAACATCCCGCTCAGTTCCGATAAAAAGCCCGGCTCGGTATCCATTCGGGCTTTGAACCACACCGCATCCTCTGTTCGCACTCGGTACTTATGGGTCGTGTGTCCCGTGTTTTCGTGCGGGATATAGTTGTTGTCCATCAGATATTTCATTTTCCGTGTGGAGATGTGCAGGTACTGTCGAAGCTCGCTCCCGCTCATAAATTCTTTTTGTGTCATATATAAAATCATCCTTTCCGTCAGCAAAAATGCGCCCGCCGTGGGCGCATCATTCTTTTGCTTTATTAAAGATACTGCTGATCACATCCGCGCTTTCCTGTTTCTTGGACTTATCCAGATGGGCATAGATATTTGCCGTTGTGGACAGATCGGAATGCCCGAGGAAGGTCGATACATTCAGCAGCGGCACATCCTGATTGATGAGGATGCTGGCGAAGGTGTGGCGCAGATCGTGAAACCTAATCTTGCGCAGACCGTATTGACTGATGAGGTCGGCGAACCGCTGCGTGACCCGATTCGGGCGTATCAGCCCGCCGAGCTGATCGACGCAGATATAATCGTCGTATTTGCGGTTGTAGCTGCCCTTGAACATACGGCGGTACAGGTCCTGCTTTTCCCGTTCCTCGCACAGCATTTCATACACCGGGTCCGGCAGCGGCAGCGTGCGGCGGCTGGATTTGTTTTTCATTTCCTCCACGGGTTCGACGATAACCCTGCCGTTTTCCTTATACTCAATGATCTTGGTGTCGAGCAGTATGGTTTTCTTCTCCCAGTCTACCCTCGACCACCGTGCACCCAACGCCTCGCTGCGGCGCAGCCCCAAGCCGCCCGCCAGCATGACCGCCGGATAGATAATATCCCCGCGGATAAGCCCGAGCATGGCAATCAGTTCTTCTTCGGAATAGTTCTCACCCGTGAACTTATTTTTCTTCGGGCGGTCGATGCGGTCAAAAGGATTCGAGTCAATGAGCTCGTCCTTGAAAGCCCGCTTGAAGGCGCTGTGCAGGACGGTGTGGTAGTGGATAACGGTGTTGGCGACTACGCCCGATTCGAACATCCACTCGTAGAAATCCTCAATGTCCTTTGCGGTGATGCTGCCGACCGTCAGTTCCTTTCGGGCAGTAAAATACCGCCGAATTCTACCGTTTATCATTCCGCGGTAGCTTTCGGCGGTACTCTTTTGAATGTTTTTCTCGATCTTTTTATAGTAGGCGCACATATAATCGTAGATCGGGATATCCGAGGCAGGCTTTTTGTTTTGCGCGATCTGCTCTGCGTAGGTCTGTTCAAAGGCTTGCACCACCTCTCGGTAGGCTTTGTTCACCTTTGATTTGTTGGCGCTCTCCGGCAGTCCCAGCGCACGCCATACGGGTTTTGTCTTGCCGTTCTCTCTTACCTGTATCACGGCATAGAGACGGCCTTTTTTAGCCTGTACGCTGGCTGCAAGTGTGGTTGCGGCATTCATTTGCATTCACTCCTTTTTTGTTTTTACCGACACGAACAATATCACAACTCACCGCACAAGTCCAGACTTTTTCGGGAGTTTTCTCAAGAAAACAGACCTTTGGGTTCGAACCCGGTCGCTCTCTTTGCCGCAGATAGTCAATGAGCTGCGATTTGGCAATGCGGTTTTCTCTGCCGACCTTCACCGCCGGAAGAGATTTTTCCTTTATCAGCTTGTATACGGTCTTGGTGCTGACCCGCAGGATCTCCGCGACCTCCGCGGCGGTCAGCGCTGCCGGATAGCAGCGCAATTCTTTTTCGTGCTCTTTTTTCGTCATAGGCAATTCCTTTCTTCTACATCATTATAGTAGGCTCGTCATTTTCCTCTGCGGTTATATCTTCCTCGCTGTCGGCTGCGGCGGTGAGGATACCGACCGCAAGCCCGATAACGGCACCGAGGTTGGAGGCGTTTTCCTGCGCCTCAATGCGCTTTCGGCGTTCCTCCGGGTCTTCGGCAGTGCCGTCAATTATACTGCCAGCTTCCAGAATACCGCGCAGGCCAGCAGCGACAGCGCCACCGCCGATACCGCCGTGGCTATCATAATTTTCAGTATTTTTCGGTGCAGTCTCTCTATCGTGCTGTCCAGCGTCTCGGTACTCTTTGAAAGGGTTTCGGAGCAATTCAAAATAAACTGCTCTTGATTCTTCCCAGCCTGTTCGATGAGGTTCTGCATCTGCGCCGTCGTCTTGCGGTTCTCCGTCACCACTTCCCGCACCGTCTTTTCCATATACTCCGCCTCGATATTCTGTATCCGGATGCAGTGGTCGTTCAGTTCCTCCGCCGTCGCCAGCCGTTCGATCATCTGATACAGTTTCGGCTGAAACTCCACCGCATCCGCCAGCAGCTTGCTCTCCCGCTTGCGCTGCTCTATCGGGATCGCATACACCTGCGGCTGATACGGGATCTGTTCCAGCTCGGACAGCGTCCGTGTGTTTTTCTTCCTCAGCATATCCATTGCCGAGTTTTGCTGTGTGTTGTTTTCTGATTGTGAATTCATATTCCAATACCTCTTTCAAATATTTTTCGTCGTGCAGGCGTATATCTCTGCACTTCATTCCGTTCGGACAGGTGAAAGTAATATATTTTCGCTCGTCCGTCCATGTGACTTTGTAACCAAGCCGCTGCATCTCCCTCATAAAATCCGTGCGGCTGCCGCTGCGGTTCATCACAAAATCAATATCGGACATCAGCTTGAACTTCCAGCTCTCGCCCTTTGCCGCGGCGCGGTACTCTCGGCTTGAAATGTTTGCACCGTCTTTTTTATACGGTTCCAGAACGCTCAGCCCATGCTGCTGACAGATACCGTCGCTGAGTGCGCGCAGCTTTGTCAGCGTGCCGGGGCTTTGGCGGAGCTTCTTTCCGTTTTCGTAATGCACGGAGTTGATGACAAAGTGGTTGTGCAGGTGCGCGGTGTCGGTGTGCGTGGTCACCAGCACCTCATGCCCCGGCCACGCTTTTTTCGCAAACGCCAATCCGATTTCGTGCACCTGCTCGGCGGTCACGCTTTCCGCCGGCGAAAAGGACTGCACATAATGATAAAAATTCATTCCGCCTTTTTTGTGATGCGCAGTCTTGGTCGCCATAAATTCCGTGAAAGCATTTTCGCCGCTGCAGTTTACACCGCTCACCAATCGGCGGCCGCTGTCTGCGTCCGCCACCTTTTTCTGCTGCAAACAGTATTCGATCACCGCTTTCATTGCGCTGATGCTTTGACTCGATTCGGGAATAAAACTGACCGTTGCCATTATCCTTTCCTCGCAATTTCCAGCAGCTGCTCGTAGATCATCTTCTGCCCGTCGATCATATCTTCGAAGTTGTATGACCGAAACGCACCGGCGTTGATCTTTGCCGTGATTTGATTTAAGTTGTTGCCGATGCGTTTGAGTTCGATCAGCAAGGGTTTCACATCTTCCGCAACATGGATGGGCATTTCCAGCGACAGCAAAACGAGATAGTCGGTGATGCTGCGCTCGGCGCGTTTTGCGTTGCGTTCGATGCGTTCTTTTTCAGCTTTGGTCAGCCGAATCGTCAGCGTGGTGTCACGCCGTCTTTGTTTACTCATGAATATCACTCTCCGTTTCTAAATTCAGTGGGTTCGGGCTGCCGCCCGTAAATAAAGGCGTTTCGGCGACCGGACAGCCGGACGCTCTGCTTGCCCCGGACGATGTCCGGGAAATCGGTAAAACCGACGCTCCCGCAAACGCCCCGAATTCGCGTTGTTTCCGGCGCATCGGTGTTTATCCCTACTCCCCGCCGAAAGCGGCACAAATCGCCTGTAAACCGCCGACAGGGACGAAAGGAACGCTTGGAACGAACCGATTGGGGGTACACCGATTTAACCGTCACCAACGGCACTTTCGTCACCGGCAGAAAAGGAATACTCGATTTCCAGCAGTCGTACGCCGTTGCTGCGGTGGCTGCGAAAGCGCACACCGAAATCGGCAAGGCGATATTCCCATAGATTCATCAGCCGTTTCAACCCTCTTGCCGATACCGCCTGTCCTGCGTATTCGTTATACCGTTCGCAAAATTCCGTGTTGCTGCCGCTGTACTTTTTCTGCACTCTCATAAAATCAACCAGCAGTTCCATCTCCTTCGGCAGCAGCATTTCCCGATTCTCCATACTGTCGCCGAGCATTTTCCAAACAAATTCCTCTTTGGAAAACCGCAATTCAAGCTGGCGATCCTCCACATCACGACCTGTGCAGTAGAGGGTGGCGCTGTCGGCATTGCGGCGGCTCTTATCCAGCACAAAGGCGGTATCCACTGCGCCTACGATTCCGGTGGTGCCGGTCAGCTTGTTGAACGGATCGCTGTCGCCCTGTTTGCGCAGGTGATGCACCAGCAGAAGGCAGATACCAAGTTCGTCCGCCAGCTGTTTTAATATCCGTATTTCCTCATAGTCGTTTGCGTAAGAGGTGTCGATGCTGTTGTTGCGCACGATCTGAAAGGTATCCACGGAAACAAAAACCGTGTCGGGATGCTCTTTTACAAAATCCCGTATCTGTTCGCACAGACCGTCGGACAGCGTTCCGGCAGAGGTAGCAAAAAACGCGTTGGGCGACACTTCGTCGGTGATGCAAAGCAGACGGTTCTGCACGCGGCGCAGCGTATCCTCCAAGCAAAGGTACAGTGTTGTTCCTGAGGTTGTTTTCAGATCCCACATCGGTTCGCCCTTTGCAATACGCACGCACAGGTCCAGCACCCACCACGATTTACCGATCTTTGATGCGCCGCCGAGGATGCACAACCCCTGCGGCAGCAGCGTGTCGACACAAAACTTTGTCGGCGGAAGTTTCATGTCCATTAAGGTTTCGCCGTCGATAACGGCAAGTTTTGTTTTTTCGTCAGCCATACTGAAATCTCCTTATAAAAAAGTAAGAGCAAAAGCAGCGGCGGCGGAACCGGTGCTTTCGCTCTCCTATCTATCTAATGGCTGAAAACAGAAAAATCACATAAAATGCTGTGAGTGTAAAAATTCGTTTCTGAATTTTTTGTAATTTTCGGTGACAGCGAAACGGTTTTATGGTATACTGATTACAGAAACGAGGTGTGCCGCATGAATCTGATTGAAACAAAACCTGTGGGCGAAACACATTTGAGCCATTTTGCCGTTGATTTCGGCGACGCTGATATTCGGCTTAACGGAAAGCAATATCCCACCGGCAAGGTCACACACGATATTCTTTGCCTCCCTCCCGAATGGGTAAAAGCACTTTTTTACAAGGGTGATGCCTTATATGCGCTTTGCTGCCGCTGGACCGACGAGGGATATTCCACGGAGTTGTTTTCCGAAATAAAAAACAGCCTTTTTGACATCTTGGACTATATCAAAGCCGTTCCGCCGTTTTGCTATTTTGACATAGACGGAGAGTATACGGCGCTGAACAATTTTTTCTATCAAGATGCGTTGCAACACTACGAAGAGGATTTCCGAAAACACGGCACGTTCTTTTATGAGCAGTTGCCGTATAAAAATAAGCTGCGCGCCCATATGACGGCGTTTTCCTGGATCGTTTCGTCTTATATCTATCTCACCGGAGACACACTCAATTTTTTAAGCGTGGCAAATATGTTCTTTGTCAATCTCACGGAAAACGATAAACGAACCAAATCGGAACTGGCGGAGTTTGCGCGGACAGTGTTCGGTGATCCCGAAATCACCGAAAAAATAATGCAAAGCAACCATACAGGCGCTTTCAACAATTTCACCCTGCACCCGACCGCAGAAGTCGCTCCAGTAATCATAGAAACCGAAAGCGGCAGCGTCCTCGGCAGACGCATGGTGTTTAACCGTATGCTCAATTTTTATGTTACCGATCTATTCGAAGGACTCGCCGCCGGACATTATTCCCGGCAATGCGGAATCTGTCACCGATTTTTCTTTATGCAAACCGCGCATAAGCAGCTGTATTGCAGCACCGTCAATCCGGAGTACGGCGTTCCCTGCGCATACGTTGCAAAAAATAAACTGAATATGCCGAGGCAAAAGAAAAAGGACGGTTTCGGCTATGCGATTTGGAAAAAGAGATACGATTCTCTGCGCAACGAAAAGCACAAAACCAACAAAAACCTGCCGTCCGCCAAATATGATGTGGATGTGTGCGATAAGGCAATCGAACTTGCCAAGCGGCATTATGAAGAGGCACAGATCGATTTTGATTACGCACAAAATCAGTATGAGCAGGATATGGTTTTACGGAACCTGATCAACGAGGCAAAAGAGGCACTGGGTAAAAAGTAATATCATTTTTCTTTGGAAAGGGGGTGCGCGTATGAACGCCGAATACAAAAAGGCTGCCGAAAAACTGCTTTGCGCCATTACGGATAAGCGGCTGCACGAGCCGGCAATATGGAACGATATTCTTTCTTCTGTCCGTTCGGGCAAGCTGCGGCTTTGGGAAATCAACGATGAAATTCTGCGTATCAAATATTTCTGCAAAGAAAAAATCGAACGCGCATCTGCCTTTACCGAAAGCGATAAAAGCGGCGTGCGGTTCGATGATCTGAACGCATATTTTGTTGAGGCAATCAAAAGCCAAGATAAAGGATATTTTGAAGCATTTATCCGTTCTTATGAGCCGGTGCTGCAAAGCCGCGCCGAGCGTTTCGTTTCACATTATAATTTGTCTGCGGACGATACCGAGGACATCAAGCAAATCTTTTTGGAGACCCTGTGGTTTGCTTTCCTCGGCTATGATGCCGCCGACCCCATTCCGCTTTTGCAGTATGTGAAAAAAGCGGCGGTCATGCGGCAGCTGGATTATATCCGCACGACCAAAAACGCCTGCACCGTGCCGACGCGAAACGGGTATGCCGAGCTGCGTAAGGTTATGCGCATTTATAACAGCGCTCCCGAGCTTCCCGCCGATGCGCGTATTGCGCTTGCCGTAAAGGAAACCGGATTTGCCGAGAAAAAAGTCACAGAGCTTGTTGCTGTCGGCAAGGCTTGCGAATATCCCATCGGCATTGTCCCGGCAGAAGAAAACGAAAGCGCGGCGAACGGCACCGTTGCGGACGAGCTGATTGAAGACCCGTCCGTATCTCTGTTCGAGGAAGTGCTGCGCAGTATTTACCGTGACAATTTCCGCACCGCTGCCAATAAAATCACACCTAAGGATAAGCAGATTTTATCTCTTTCCCTCGGCGTATGTTTTGATTGTTTCGGCATTTTCAAGCCCAACACCTATGCGGAAATCGCATTGAAGCAAGGTGCGTCGGGCGAAAAAAGTATTGAGAAAAAACGCAAAGCGGCAATCGAAAAATTTGCAAAGAAACTTTGCGACATGGGCTTTTGCGACGGCGTTTCCTTAAAGCAAACTGATATGGTGCTTGTAAAGGAAGACGGCGAGAAAAAAGTGCAGTCGGTGACCTACGCCTATACTCCCTATGGAGAAGGCGAAGCCGGAGAGATCATTCATACCACCATTAGTAGACACCGCTTTCAGGTCATTCGCATTGCAGAGTTTGATATGACCGGCGCTTACGCAGAACAGTCCGCAAAAATCATCGACAACATGAACGGGAATTTCATCAAAGAACGGTTCTACGCCATTCCGCTTGAAAACCTGCCCCGCATCAATAGCCATAATGCAAAACCAAGAATGCCGTTCTATCATACGCTCAGCACAGACGGAAAGGGATAGTTTCAAAGCCTTCTCTCGATTTTTTCGAAAGAAGGCTTTTTTCTGCCGTTTAATTTATGACTTTTTCTTGTAAACCCCGAATAAACCCCTATTAAGCCTTGTGAAATCTCAAAAAATGTGATATAATATAGTTTGTAGTATTGTATTTTCGTGAAAACGGAGGATTCCGCTATGGATAACAACCTTGAGCGCTGGTATTCGATGAAAGAAATTATGGAATATTTGGGCGTCAGCCGTGACACCGTTCTTGACTGGATCGAGCGCAGAGAAATGCCCGCCGCTAAAATCGGCAGACTGTGGAAATTCAAAATAAGCGAAGTTGACGCCTGGATGAAATCCGGCGTTGCGGCGGATAAGTAATGCGGTGAGAAAATGGAATTTATAAATTCTTACAAACGACTTGAAAAGTTGTGCAATGAAATTTATGACAGTAACCACGGCATTTCAGCTTATATTGATGATATGGCAAGACTGACATCTGCCTCGTTCTATGTTTTTAATTGGAATGATGACCTGAAACAATTAAAGCACTATCGGTGGATTCGAAATCAAATTGCCCATGAGCCAAATTGCACAGAGGAGAATATGTGCGAATACGGCGATGCGCAGTGGATTGACGACTTTTACGACAGAATTATGAATCAGAGCGACCCACTTGCTATGTACCGAAAGGCGACAAAACCTCAACCTGTCGCAAAACCAAAACAGCACGGTCAATCTTCACAGTTACAGTATACATATCTTGTACAGCCGGTTTCCTCAAAAAAGAAAGGACGGAAAGCCGCCGGATGGATTGTGTTATTGATTATTGCAGCGCTTGTCGGACTGTTTTTTGTGCTTAAATATCTTGTAAATTAATTCGGAGGTGCACTATGACACTTGAAAATAAATTGGGGCTGACAAACGCTGCCGACCTTGCCCGTGAGGAAGAACGCATCAGCAAGAAAAAAGCACTTGAGCTTTTTGAAAGCGGATTGCTTGATCAATTGGAAGCAGGAAAATTCTCCGCCCTTAAAGCAATTCATAAGTATCTCTTTGATGAAATTTACGATTTTGCCGGAGAACTCAGAACCGTGAATATTTCAAAGGGCAACTTCCGTTTTGCTCCGCTGATGTACCTTGAAGCGGCACTTGAAAATATTGATAAAATGCCGCAGTCCACTTTTGATGAAATCGTCGAGAAGTATGTGGAAATGAATATCGCCCACCCCTTTCGGGAGGGCAACGGGCGCAGCACCCGCATTTGGCTCGACCTCATTTTCAAAACCGAACTTCACAAGGTCGTTGATTGGAGCCGAGTTGATAAGGAAGATTATCTTCTTGCCATGGAGCGCAGCCCGATAAAAGATATTGAAATCAAACACCTTCTAAAAAACGCACTCACCGATGATGTGGATAGCCGTGAGGTCTATATGAAGGGCATTGACCACAGCTATTATTACGAGGGTTACACAACCTTCAAAACGGAAGATTTAAGCAAGGAATGAGGTGCAAATATGCCGGATAAGAATTGGCAATTTGAACTTGAAAAATATATAAAGCAGGGCGAACCTGACAGAGCCGAAAAAAGCGAGGCGTGGCAGACTGCCATCGGCTTGCAGGCGGTTGACGGACTTAATACATCCGAATATTTGCTAGACACCGCAAAGGATCATATCGAAGGCAAAATCACCATTGATGAAGCCCAGAAGCGGATTTACAGTTATTATGAGCAGCGCTCTGTCCGCACCGAGACGGAAAACGAAACCAAAGAAGCGGATATCGTTTCGGCAAGAATAACGAAGCTGCTGGGAGAAAAAGCGTTTCAGTTTTCCCCTGCCGAGTGGATTACCATTCACCGCAGATTGTTCGAGGGTGTGTTCGACCACGCCGGTCAAATCAGGCAATATAACATCACAAAGAAAGAGTGGGTGCTGAACGGAGATACCGTAATCTATGCGGATTGGAACAGCATTAAAGAAACGTTGGACTATGATTTTGCCGCCGAAAAGCAGTTTTCTTATGAGGGGCTATCGGTTGAAGCAGCGGTAAAGCACCTTGCAAAGTTTGCATCGGATATTTGGCAGATTCATCCCTTCGGCGAGGGAAATACCCGTGCCACCGCCGTTTTTATGATTAAATATATGAAAACCTTTGGTTTCCGCGTCAATAACGATGCGTTCCGCGAAAACTCATGGTATTTCCGCAACGCACTGGTCCGGGCAAACTATAATAATTTGCAAAAGGGCGTTCATTCCACCACAAAGTTTTTGGAATTGTTTTTCTCAAATCTCCTGCTCGGCACAAACCACGAACTGAAAAACCGTTATATGCACATTGATTTTGCGGATGAAAACACTCTCCAAAGTATCAATTCCAAAGTTTCAAAGTATCAATTTGATACTTTGAACTGTACTTTAGAAGAACTTGCGGTTTTAGAATTGGTCGCAAAGAACCCAGCGATAAAACAGCAAGAGATTGCAGAATCAACCGGAAAATCCATTGCTACAATCAAGCGAATTATGAAATCGCTGCAAGATAAAAAGTATATCCGCCGTGAAAGTGGTAAGCGATACGGCAAGTGGGAAGTGTTGGGTTGAGATATTAACATCGATTTTGCGATGTGTTTTGGGAAGCTAATATTTTATCACTTGCCACACAAGAGGACAAAAAGGTTCAGGTCGATTTCTTGGATTCTTCTTATGAATAGTAGCGATTAAATATTGTGTTATTCGAGGTTTTGTGCTATAATAACACTATGCCTGTTAGAAATATTAGACTTGTGTAAAAAACAAGGAGTGTTATCATGAATATCAGCTACAAAAAACTCTGGGTCATGCTCATTCAGCGAGATATAACCAAAGTGCAATTGAGAACGAGTGTGGGAATATCAGCTGGAACAATGAGCAAGCTCAATAAAGGTGAAGAGGTAGCCCTTTCTGTTCTATTGCGAATTTGCGATTATTTGAATTGCGATATTGGAGATATTTGTGAGGCTGTACGAACAGAAAAGGGCTGAGATTATTTCCATGCAATTATTGTGTTATAGATAGAAATACGGGGCCTATGCGTCTCAATGAGGTGATGAAATGCACATTATAGACAACGTCAACAAGACCGTCAAGGAAGATTTGCAAACGGGTATTCACAAAGGCAGCAAGATGTCTGTTGCTGCTGCCTGCTTTTCAATCTATGCTTATCAGGAACTCAAACAGCAGCTTGAAGGTATTGATGAATTGCGCTTTATTTTTACATCGCCGACATTTGTAACCGAGAAGGCATCAAAAGAGCAGCGGGAGTTTTATATTCCACGCATTTCAAGAGAAAGCAGTTTGTACGGCACTGAATTTGAAGTAAAACTCCGCAATGAACTGACACAAAAAGCGATTGCAAAAGAGTGTGCAGACTGGATCAGACGTAAGGCGGTTTTTAAATCGAACGTCACACAGGAACAAATGATGGGCTTCATGACGGTCGATGAGAGTACCTATATGCCGATTAACGGTTTTACCACTGTTGATCTCGGCTGTGAGCGCGGCAACAATGCGTATTATCCGGTGCAAAAGACCGAGAACTTTGAAAATGCCAACTATTTTTTGAAACTCTTTGAACAGCTATGGAACGATAAGAAGAAGCTGCAGGAAGTCACGGACATTGTGATTGAGAACATTTCCGCCGCGTACCATGAAAACGCCCCGGAATACATCTATTTTGTTGCGCTTTATAACATCTTCAAAGAGTTCCTCGATGATGTTTCGGAGGACGATCTGCCTAACGAAGCAACAGGATTTAAAGAAAGCAAAATCTGGGGAATGCTTTATAACTTCCAGCGCGATGCTGTTTTCGCCATCATCAGCAAACTCGAAAAATTCAACGGATGCATTCTGGCAGACAGCGTTGGTCTCGGCAAAACTTTCACTGCGCTTGCAGTTATTAAGTATTATGAGAACCGCAATAAATCCGTTCTTGTTCTTTGTCCCAAAAAACTCTCTGAAAACTGGAATACATACAAGGGCAACTATATCAACAATCCTATTGCAGCGGATCGGCTGCGCTATGATGTTCTCTATCATACCGACCTTTCCCGTGAGCACGGACAGTCAAATGGAATTGACCTGGATCGCCTGAATTGGGGCAATTATGACCTTGTTGTCATTGATGAAAGCCACAACTTCCGCAACGGCGGTGAGGTGTCCGGTGAAGACGCAAAGGAAAATCGCTATCTTAAGCTGCTCAATAAAGTTGTTCGCGCCGGCGTAAAAACTAAGGTGCTTATGCTTTCGGCAACGCCTGTAAATAATAAATTTATTGACCTTAAAAATCAGCTTGCGCTTGCTTATGAGGGCGATGCTTCGCAGATGAACAAAAAGCTCGGCACAACCAAGAGCATAGATGAAATCTTCCGTCAGGCACAAAAAGCTTTTAATGCATGGAGCAAACTTCCCGCTGACGAACGCACAACGGACGAGCTTTTGCGGACACTGGATTTCGATTTCTTTGAATTGTTGGACAGCGTGACGATCGCGCGGTCAAGAAAGCATATTGAAAAGTATTACAATACTTCTGATATAGGAAAATTTCCCGAACGGATGCCGCCGATATCTCTGTATCCGTGTTTAACAGATTTAAATGACGCAATTAACTATAAAGAAATTTACGAGCAATTAATGCTGCTGAATCTGGCAATTTACACTCCGACGAAGTACATTATGGCATCAAAACTCGCTAAATATATTGATGTTGAAAATCATAAGCGCAATATGACCCAGCAAGGACGCGAAGAGGGCATTCGTCGTTTGATGAGCATCAACCTTTTAAAGCGCCTGGAAAGCTCGGTTGCTGCCTTTCGCCTGACGGTTGACCGCATACTTGTACTAATCAATGATACTATTGCAACAATCAAAAATTATCAGTCTGGAGACTGTGTTCTGAATCTGTCTGAAATTTCCGATAATGAAGATTTTGATTATGATGATCAGAATACCGATTTTTTCTCTGTCGGCAAAAAAATCAAAATTGATCTTGCGGATATGGATTATGTTTCGTGGATGCGAGAGCTTGAAAAGGACGCAGAGAATTTGGAACTGTTGTCTATCATGATTGCCGACATCACACCGGAGCATGATACGAAACTGCAAACTCTGCTTGGTTTGATTCGTAAGAAATTCGAGCATCCCATCAATCCCGGTAATAAGAAGATTATTGTATTCACCGCATTCTCTGATACTGCCGATTATCTTTTCGCAAATGTAAGTAAATTTGCAAAAGTGAATTTCGGATTGGATACGGCGGAAATTACCGGAACAGTCGAAGGAAAGACAACTATACCAAAGCTCCGGGCAGATCTCAACACGGTATTAACCTGTTTCTCCCCCGTTTCCAAAGGAAAGTCAGTACTCTTGCCCGGAAGCACTGATGAAATTGATATTCTGATTGCAACTGACTGTATTTCCGAAGGTCAGAACTTGCAGGATTGCGACTATCTTATCAATTATGATATTCATTGGAATCCTGTTCGTATTATTCAGCGTTTCGGACGAATCGACCGTATCGGAAGCAAAAACGAACATATCCAGCTTGTTAACTTTTGGCCGGATCTTGACCTCGATGAGTACATAAACCTGAAAAACCGTGTAGAAACCCGTATGAAGATTTCGGTTATGACCTCCACCGGCGATGATGACTTGATTAATGCCGAGGAAAAGGGCGATCTTGAATACCGCCGCGCACAGCTCAAGCGGCTGCAAGAAGAGGTCGTGGATATTGAGGACATGACCAGTGGCATCTCTATTATGGATTTGGGACTCAACGAATTTCGGCTTGATTTGCTTGAGTACATAAAACATCACCCGGAAATTGAAACTGCGCCAAAGGGTCTGCACACTGTTGTCGGACAAACGGAGGATTCTCCTGCCGGCGTGATTTTCATCCTCAGAAATATCAATGACAGTGTGAATATCGACAACCGGAATCGGATTCATCCGTTCTACATGGTCTACATAAGTGAGGATGGCGAGATTGTCTGTGATTATCTCAACCCGAAGAAATTGCTCGACACGATGCGTCTGCTCTGCCGTGGCAAAAGTGAGCCTTGCGTGGAGCTTTGTAAGCGATTCAATGATGAGACGGATGACGGACACAAAATGGGTGAAGTCTCTGAACTGCTGAGCGAGGCGATCAATTCCATCATTGACGCAAAAGAAGAAAACGATATTGACAGCCTGTTTAAGAGTGGCGGCACATCCGCCCTGCTCAGTGCGGTGTCGGGACTGGACGATTTTGAGCTGATTTGCTTCTTAGTTGTGAAATAAGGATGGTTATATGAAGAATATTGTTGATTTTTTGAAGTTGCCCCCGCGCATACTTGGAGCTCTGTCGGTTGCAAGCGGATTGCTGCTTTTTCTTCCGACTGTAATAATAGAGAAACTGTATATGACAAGTTTCCGCGACAAATACGGATTTGCAATTGGAATTGTATTTGTTGTATCGACATCAATTTTGGTAGTGTTTTTAGTTGTAATCATCGCAAAAAAGATCAAGGACAAATATTATAGTAAGCGGCTGAAAAAAGCTCGGATTGCTTACTTGAAGCGAATTGACGGTAATAAAGTAGAACTAATAAGGTATCTCCTTAACGAATCTACACATACAGCGATGCTTCCGATGCACGACGGAATGGTTTTGGAATTGCAACATTTTTATGTTATTTTGCCTGCAGGATCAACCCATGCAGTAAATATGGCAGACCCGCAAATTAATTATTTTTTGCAGCCGTGGGTAATTGAAGAGATAGATGGTGATCCGTCGCTAAAAGCTAAGTTTGGCAGGTGACTTTAAAAGTGGTAGGTTTTCCTCAAGCGTCTGAATTTAACAAAAGAATACCGAAGCAGAAATTCTATGGGAACCTTGACGTTTCCCCTGCTTTGCGCCGTGTGTTTGTTGAACAAATTCGGCTGATATATTGGCGAAATAAGCTGGCAGCATCTACGCTGAATATCGCGGCGGGCGAAGCAGTGACCGAGATTGAAGTGTTCGAGGTGCGGTTGAATGATCCGCAGCTTGACGAATCGGTGCTGAAACAAATCGACAAGGAAATCCCGTACCACATTCTCTTCATTCTGACCTGTGACGGCAAGGCTCAGGCGTGGATCGGCTACAAGGAGGCTGCCGCATCCGGCAGCAACGCCTTTAAGGTGAGCCGCTATTATCATACCGAATGGATGCCGGAAGATGAGTTGCATCTTAGTATCGACGGCTTGAATATGGATGCCGTTTATGAAAGCCTTGTTCGTCAGATTGCCGGTGACAAGCTGCAAACAGATTCCGGCGAGAGCCTGAAAGAGTCTGTCGAGCGGGATGAAAAGAAAAAGCAGCTCGAAAAGCAGATCGCCGCGCTGGAAAGCAAGATGCGGCGTGAGAAGCAGCTGAATCGGCAGATAGAAATGAATGCGGAGTTGAAAAAGATGAAGCTGGCAATTCGCCAGTTGCGCTAAATTGGCTACGTGCCAATTCTGAATACAGGAGGTCGAGTATGTCATTAACATTCAGAAAAATTGAGAACACCGATGTCTTTACGAGGGATTTTAACCCTCTGACTCGTTACAACCAAATTGATTTTCCCAGCAATGAAGAAATTGCAGTCGTTTATGGTCCAAATGGGACAGGAAAAACAAGTTTGATTAAGGTGTTAGCTGGGGAAAAGAACACTAAACTCGAATTTGAGCTCAATGGCAGCACATATACTTCGGGTGCGGATATATTTCATGTTGTTAACGATCAAAATAATCGCAATATTATTTCCGGCGAAACCAGAGACTTTTTTCTGGGAGATAACATTCAGCACGAATTTGAGCTTCAAGACTCCCTACAAAAAAAGCGCACAGATTTCATTGCAGCGGTGATTACCATCCTGAAAGGTTATAAAATTACAACTGTAAGACATCCTTTGCTTACGTGTATTGAAAATGAGCCACTTAAAGGTTTTTTAACAGACTGTGTAAATAACAAATCAAAAGGTGATCGTTATTCTAATGAGCAGATAGTCGGCATTATGAGTGCATTAGAGCAGATTACTATTCACGACCATGAACAGGCGAATGTAGACTATCTTGTGGAGGATTACAGTAGAAAAAAACCTATTATTCCTCAGATTGAGGTATTAGCCGGAGAAACATTACTTCCAAATCTTCATGTACGCGAAATTGAAGAAAACACAGAGGCTATATCTATTCTCAATCGCTTCCACAAAGATCAGTGCATTGTCTGTGATACCCGTGGAATCGATTGGGCAGCATTGCTCGCTGCAAAAACAACCAACCGTGATGCTGTGAAGAATTCGCTTGATCCAAAGGTGAAAGAATTGATAGAATCGATTACTCTTCTTCCATTTGGTTCAGATCCATACAACCTAAAGCAACGCCTATTGCAAACCATTGAAGACGGTGATATCACTATTATTACCACTATACTTGCTGAGGTTGCAGTATACAAGCGAATCTTTGCTGCTATTCTCCAAAATGCTATTGTTGATGCTTATGTTCAGTGTGGCATTGATACAATTTATCTTGAATATCACGAGCTAATCAACACAACGCCAGATATTTCACAGGAAGACTATCTCTATATCCAAGAAATCGTTTCCAACAGCATGAGTAAACGTCTGTCGGTCGAGCGCGACGAAAACAGGCGACTGCGCATTAGACTCTCAAATCAGGAGTTCCTTGGTGTTCCAAGAGATGAACTTCCACTTAGCACAGGAGAACAAAACTTTTTGTCGCTCACGTTTGAATTTCTTAAAGCCAAGAATTCCGCTGCACCTATTGTTGTAATTGATGACCCAGTATCAAGCTTTGATTCAATCTACAAGAATAAGGTCGTGTATGCAATAGTGAAAATATTGCATCATAAGAAAAGAATTGTTCTGACGCATAATACCGATCTGATTCGGTTACTGGATGGACAGTATAAACACTGTTTCAAGTTGTACTTGTTAAACAATACGGATGGAGAAGTGAATGGTTTTATTCCTCTTCGAAATCGCGAACAGGATATGCTAATCAGCTTGGAAAAACTACTTGAAGCATTTAGGTCAGACGTCCCGCGAAAGGTGCAAAATGTCGAACTCTATTTAATATCCATAATTCCGTTCATGCGGGGGTATGCGAACATTGCAAATAAAAAAGATATTTTTGAGACGCTAACACAAGTGATGCACGGTTATAAATCCGAGAGTGTTGACATTGCACAAGCGTATATTGAATTGTTTGGGAACCCAGACAACCTCCTTCCATCAAATTACTCTATTAGCGTCCCCGATATTCTTTTGAAATCAGTCGATGCAGTTACGATTGTTGATCCATCAAGTTTTCCCCTGCTTAATCGTACTCTAAAACACTCATTCCAGTACCTTTATTTGAGGTTGGCTGTGGAAAAAGCATTGGTAGATAAGTTTCACATCAATACCGATCAGAATTCTCAGCTTGGGCAAATTATTTCTGCCGCATTTCCCGATGATAATGACATCGAGCAAATACGCAGCAGAATTAGATTAACCTCAAAGAAAACGTTGATCAATGAGTTTAATCATTTTGAGGGAAATTTAAGTATATTCCAGCCCGCGATTGACATTACTGATCACGCTCTAAGCACTGAGCGAGCAAATCTTATGAGCTTCATAGAAAGCCTACAAGAAGGAGAACAAAATGGGCAAGATGAAATTTGAATCGCCGGATATGACGGCGCAGAACATAGACCGCATTGCTGCCCTGTTTCCGAACTGCATCACGGAGATGCTGGACGAGGAACACAGTACGCCGGAGAAGAAGGTGTACAAGCGGGCGGTCAACTTTGAACTCTTGAAACAGATGCTTTCGCCGGACGTGGTGGACGGCGACGAGGCATACGAGTTCACATGGGTCGGCAAGAAGGCAGCTATCGTGGAAGCCAACAAGCCGATCCGAAAAACACTGCGCCCCTGTGTGGCAGAGAGCAAGGAATGGGACACCACCGAAAACCTCTACATCGAGGGTGACAATCTGGAAGTTCTCAAGCTCTTGCAAGAAAGCTATCTCGGCAAGGTCAAAATGATCTATATCGACCCGCCGTACAACACGGGCAACGACTTCATCTATGCCGACGATTTCATGCGCTCCCAGGAAGAAGAAAACGAGCAGATGGGAATGTACGATGAGGACGAGAACCGTCTGTTCAAGAATACCGACACCAATGGACGGTTTCATTCCGACTGGTGCAGCATGATTTACTCCCGGCTGATGTTGGCGAGAAATCTGCTGACGGACGATGGCGTTGTATTTATAAGCATTGATGATAATGAGATTGAAAACCTGAAAAAATGCTGTGAAGAGGTTTTTGGTGAGAGCAACTTCATTGCTAATATTATATGGAAGCATACGCAGCAAAGCAAAAATGATGAGCCGCACTTTTCCAGACAATATAATCATACTCTGGTCTATGCAAAAATGAAATCTGCTCTACCACATTTCTATTTTGAACGAACGGAGGAGGATAACAAAAATTATGGTAACCCCGACTCTGACCCCAAAGGGTTGTGGCGTAGTGGGGATGTAAGAAGCCCCAACTATCGAAAGACCCTATGCTATACGATAACGGCACCCGATGGCAGCATTATTCAGCCTCCAGCAAATGGATGGAGATGGTCTGAAGAGAGTTTGCAGGAAAAAATAGCAACTGGTGAGATAAAGTTTAAGCCGGATAATAGTGGCATTATCCGAAAAATATATCTCTGTGACCAGCCTGGACGTACTCCAGAAAATCTCTGGGAAGGAAGTCGATTTGGAACTACTCGTCAGGCGGCGGCAATGATAAAGGAATTGTTCGATGGCGTACAGGTATTTGATACGCCCAAACCGATTGAACTAATATGCAAAATGCTTGAAATAGCAACATATGATGAATCGATTGTTCTTGACTTTTTCTCTGGCTCCGCCACCACCGCTCACGCTGTCATGCAGCTCAATGCCGAGGACGGCGGGCACCGTAAGTTCATCATGGTGCAGCTTCCCGAACCCTGCGACGAAAAGAGCGAAGCCTACAAAGCGGGTTACAAGAATATCTGTGAAATCGGCAAAGAGCGCATCCGCCGCGCGGGCGAGAAAATAATCGCGGAGTGGAAAGTTAATAAACTTATTGACAACGTTGACATTGTCGATGATAGACACTACACAACCCATGTGCCAACCAAAGACATTTTGGATGACGAGAGCCTAAGAAATACGCTCGACGTCGGTTTCCGTGTTCTCAAGCTGGACGATACCAACATGAAGGATGTCTACTATGCGCCGGATGTCTACGATCAAGGGATGCTCGCGGGTCTGGAATCCAACATCAAGGATGACCGCACCGACATCGATCTGCTGTTCGGCTGCCTGATCGACTGGGGGCTGCCCTTGTCCCTGCCGTACAAGTCCGAGCAAATCGACGGCTGCACCGTCCATACCTACAACGATGGCGACCTGATCGCCTGCTTTGACGCGAATATTCCCGAAAGTGTGGTCAAGGAGATCGCCAAGCGCAAGCCGCTCCGCGCCGTCTTCCGCGATTCCGGTTTTGCATCCAGCCCGGAGAAAATCAACGTGTTTGAGATTTTCAAGCTCTATATGCCGGAGGACGCGGGCGACATTTCCAAGCGCGTGAGGGTGATCTGATGAACGCCGACTTATTAGTCTATCAAGCAAAGTCATTTTATAACGCATATATAGCACTTGACCAACTAAGCAGGGACGATTCAGATGCACTGCTTTTGCTTTTTGCCCCTTTAATTGTAAACGGAGCGTTTTCAACCGAATTAACGCTCAAGGCAATTTTAGCTAAAAATAAAATTGAATATGGAAAAGAGCACAATCTGCTAATTCTTTTTCAGATGCTTCCGAAATCGTTTCAACAGGAATTGTGGACATTCTTGACTGAAAAGGCCCCAGAGTATGCAGATTTTGAAAGAGGACTCAATGAGCTTATTTTGCTCTCAAACGCCTTCGTTGACTGGCGTTACGCATTTGAGGGAAAACCTGTACCCGCGATCGAGTCTCGTTTTTTAGCGGCTTTTGCAAATGCAGCGATTCGGACAATGTTTTCTCACTACAACAAAGATTTACGTCCTGTGGCTAAAACGGAATCAGACAATGCAATTGAGCAAAAGTTTCGTGATAACCGTGAAAAATGTAAAGAAATAAATTTGAAAATGATCAAAAAGAAAACCAAGGAGCATCAGTTATGAAACTCCAATTCAAACATCAAAAATTTCAAGCGGATGCGGCAAAAGCAGTTGTTGATGTCTTCGCCGGGCAACCGTACCTCACACCTACCTACATGATGGATAGAGGCTACGGTCAGCAGAAAATAACAGATGACGATGATTATACCGGTTGGCGCAATGAGCGCATTGTGCCGGAACTTTCCGATAAGCTGATTCTGGAACATCTGCAAAAGGTGCAGCGCACCAATCAGATCAAGCCGTCTGACAAGCTGGAAGGTCGTTATAACCTGACGATTGAAATGGAGACCGGTGTCGGCAAGACCTATACCTATATCAAGACGATGTATGAGCTGAACAAGCATTACGGTTGGAGCAAGTTCATCGTGGTCGTGCCGAGCATCGCCATCCGCGAGGGTGTTTATAAGTCCTTTCAGGTAACACAGGAGCATTTCACAGAGGAATACGGCAAGAAAATCCGGTTCTTTGTTTATAATTCCGCCCAACTTACGGAAATTGACCGCTTTGCGTCGGACAGCTCCATAAATGTTATGATTATCAATTCTCAGGCGTTCAATGCCAAGGGCAAGGACGCGCGGCGTATTTACATGAAGCTGGACGAGTTCCGTTCCCGCCGCCCAATCGACATTGTTGCAAAGACGAACCCTATTCTGATTATTGACGAGCCGCAGTCGGTCGAAGGAAAACAGACAAAAGAACGGCTGAAAGAGTTTTGTCCGCTGCTGACACTCCGCTACTCCGCGACTCACAAGTCGGACAGCATCTATAACATGGTTTATCGCCTTGATGCGATGGAAGCATACAACAAGCGGCTGGTCAAGAAAATCGCTGTTAAGGGCATCACGGAGTCCGGCAGCACAGCAACCGAGGGCTTCGTCTATCTGGAAAGCATCAATCTTTCCAAAGCAGACCCGACAGCGACCATTCAGTTTGACTGCATAGGGGCAAAAAGACTTCGCAAGAAAACCGCCACGGTCGGCATCGGTTACAACCTCTATGACAATTCCGGCAATTTGGATGAGTACAAGGTTGGTTTCGTGGTCAAGACTATCGATGGACGTGATAACTCCGTAGAGTTCCTAAACGGCATCAAAATCTTTGCCGGAGATGTGATCGGCAAGGTCAGCGAAGACCAGCTTCGCCGCATTCAGATCCGCGAAACGATTCTTTCTCACTTGGAGCGGGAGCGTCAGCTTTTCCATAAGGGCATCAAGGTTCTGTCGCTGTTCTTCATCGACGAGGTTGCAAAGTACAAGCAGTACGACGAGGCTGGACATCCGTTCAACGGCATCTATGCGGATATGTTTGAGGAAGAGTACAACGACATTCTCAGCTCCATGCAGCGGGAAATCGGAGACGAGGACTACATACGGTATCTGGACGCGATTTCTGCCCATGACACCCATGCCGGTTATTTCTCCGTTGACAAAAAGGGAAAGATGACCGACAGCAAGCTCTCCGACAAAAAGGAAGGCACTTCCGACGATATTGACGCCTACGACCTGATCATGAAGAACAAGGAGCTGCTTTTGGATCGTGATCCGAAAAAGTCTCCGGTGCGCTTCATTTTCTCCCACTCTGCACTGCGCGAAGGCTGGGATAACCCGAACGTGTTCCAGATTTGCACGTTGAAACAGAGCAGCAGCGAAGTTCGCAAGCGTCAGGAAGTCGGGCGTGGATTGCGCCTTTGCGTCAATCAAGACGGCGAGCGTATGGATGCCAATGTCCTTGGCAATGATGTTCATTCTATCAATGTGCTGACCGTTATTGCCAGCGAGAGCTATGACAGCTTTGCAAAAGGCTTGCAAAGTGAACTTGCTGATGCGGTTGCAGGACGCCCCGTGGCTGTTACTGCCGATCTCTTCAAGAGCAAGGTCATTGTAGATGCCAGAGGCAACGAACAGGTTGTAGACGGCGATACGGCTCAGGCAATTTATTTTGATTTGATTGTCAATGGCTATATTGACAAGAAAGGTGCACTGACCGATAAATATTACACCGACAAAGCAAACGGTGCGATTCAGGTTGCGGAGGAAGTGGCGGACAGCCGCGATTCTGTAATCAATATTCTTGATTCCGTCTATGATAGCCGCGCTATGCAGCCGGAGAATGCTCGCGACAAGAATGTCGAGCTGCAAGTTGATCCCTACAAGCTCGCCATGCCGGAGTTTAAGGCTCTCTGGAAACGCATCAGTCCGAAATCTGTGTATGTGGTTGATTTCGATACCGATGAGCTTATAGAGAAAGCGATTGATTCCCTCAACCGGAATCTCCATGTGCCGAAAATCTTCTTCAAAGTTGAAACCGGCGCAATGGATGAGATCAAGTCAAAAGATTCTTTGCTTGACGGAAGCGCATTCTCGAAGTCAAAGTCATCTACATATAACAGCAACAGGCAAATCCGAGCGAGTAGTAGTGTGAAGTACGATCTGGTCGGTAAGCTGGTTGGAGAGACCGGCTTGACACGCAAAGCAATTGTTGCAATCCTGACCGGTATTGAGAAATCCGTTTTTGAGCAGTTCAAATTCAATCCGGAAGAATTCATTATTAAAGCAGCCGCCTTGATCAATGACGAAAAGGCAACCGCCATCATTCAGCATATCACCTACAATGTTTTGGACGAGCATTATGATACAGACATCTTTACCGAACCGACCATCAAGGGTAAACTCGGAACGAATGCGATGAAAGCGCAGCGGCATCTATACGACCATATCGTATATGATTCCACAAACGAACGCGATTTTGCGACCGATCTGGACACTAACACAGATGTTGCGGTTTATGTAAAACTGCCGGACAGCTTCTATATCGCAACACCGGTCGGGCATTATAATCCGGACTGGGCGATTGCCTTCTATGAAGGCACTGTCAAGCACATCTATTTCGTTGCCGAAACGAAAGGCTCGATGTCCTCTATGCAGCTTCGGCTCATTGAGGAATCCAAAATCCACTGCGCAAGAGAGCATTTCAAAGCCATCAGCAACGGGAATGTGGTTTATGATGTGGTGGACAGCTATCAATCCCTTTTAGAAAAAGTCATGAAATAAAATCCGCGTAGGCTAATGGTTCGTTACTCGCTTTTTCACCCAAACACTGTATATTACAAAAAACCTCACGCACAGCTTTATATGAGCCGTGCGTGAGGCTTTCAGTTTTCATACGGTATTCTGAAATAATCCAGGTATTTCTTGAATGTATCCTGTGTCGACAGGCAGGTGTCGGTCAGGTATCCTTTTTCCCGGTCCCACTCCTGCAGTCCGCGGTAATAGAACATTTTTATGCTGTCCTCAATAATAAACGGCACGATATTATGTTTCAAACATTCCTTGAACATGATCAGCCGCCCGACACGCCCGTTACCGTCCTGGAAAGGGTGGATGCGCTCAAACCGCACATGGAACGCAAGGATATCTTCGAGCGTCACCGTTTCTTTGCCGTTATACTCATCGAGCAATCTTTTCATTTCCGCCGACACTTCCTCGGGCAAGGTCGTTTCCCTCCCGCCGACCTCATTCGGCAGCTTTTTGTATTCGCCGACGGCAAACCAATCTTTCTTTGCGTCGCTTGTTCCGGTTTTCAGGATAAAATGCAGGTGCTTGATGAATTTCTCGCTGAGCTGCGATTTTGCGCTTTCGATAACCTCGTCAATACAGTGGAAGTGATTGGCGGTTTCGATGATATCGTCCACCCGCACGCCTTCCTCGGTGATGCCGACGGTGTCAGTTTCAAAAATAAAGCGGGTCTGATCGTGGGTCAGGCGGCTGCCCTCCATGTGATTGGAATTATAGGTCAGTTCCACTTGCACTTTATGATAAATTCCGCCGTGGATCCGGCTGCGCTTTTCCTCTTTGAGAATATCCGCCAAAGTCTGCGGCGCGGGCTTGCTTTTATTGCTCCGTTCGGGCTTCTCGGCGTTTTCGGGAATGTTCCAGGTTTTGCCCGTCAGAAAAGCGCCGGGGACGCGACCTGCAGCGCAGTAGTTGCGGACGCTGCGCTCGGAGGTGTTCCAAAGCGCAGCTATCTCTTTTACGGATAAATACTTCATTCTTCTTCCTCGTCAGACCGTTCTTTTTCGCTCTCTGTAAGTATATCCTCATCTGTTATACCAAGGGCTTTTATATCCTCATCTGTTATACCTAGGGCTTTTATATCTTCATCTAACAATTTCAAGGCTTCCTCATTTGGGAGATCAAGGATTATCCTCATAACCATTCATAAACACCATCTTTCCAATGTGTCTTATTTATCCATAAATCAGTATACCACATTATCGGCAAAAAATCAATCGGTCAAAATCTATTTCACTTATATTTTTGCCGATAACGGCAGTTTTGATTCCGACCCGGCATTTGCCTACACGACTTTGGGTGCAGTTCGGCATAACCGGTGCTTTTCACGCACTGCCAAAAGCGTGATTTTGGGGCGAAAAATCGCTCGGTTCTATCAAAAATTCTAATAGGCTTTTCCGTAAATCCGTTAGAACTCGGCGAAATCGGAGGAGACTTTCGGACTCGGATTTTTACTGCGTTTTCGATGCGAACGGGTGCGAAAAGCCTTGAAAACACGGCGTTTTCTGGGTTCTCGCATCTGCCGTTATCTTCCGTCAAATTCCGCTAACTTCTGTTTTGCGTAAATGACTCGAAATCAGTTTGCGGGCAACCGCACGTGAGTTCGAATCTCACCGTCTGCGCCATAACAGGAACATAAAATAGATATGTTCCGCAAAACCCCCGATACAATCGGGGGTTTTTGCTATCTAAAGCCGGGATTTTAAGACGCATATTTGAAGATGAAAAAACGCATTTTCCCCTTTGTGTGCGGTTTTGAACTCCCGTACAACTAAATACCCGTACAGGCGGCGGACAGGTATTAAAAACTTGTCCGCCGTTTTTTGTTACCTACTGCCCGAAGTTTTGCATAAGACTTCGGGCTTTTTTCATTGCGTAAGCAACAAGGTTCCGGGGTACCCGCCCGCAATCTGTGATTGCGTTGGCGGGTCAGGTTCTTATTTCACGATAAAGGAGCAATTAAAAATGTATTTTACCAATACCCCTTCTCTCAATAGCATAGAAGCCATGATGAAACGACCGCCGGGCAGCAGGCAGCGGGGCGGCGGTCGGAACCGCAGCCCATACCGATATAGAAAAAAAGACTGCGATTGCAGGCTCTGCCTCTACTACAGAAAAAGGAACGGCTGCGTTATGAAAGTTTGTCCGGTGCTGGATATTCGGCTTTCCTGCAAAGCCGCCTCTTTTAGAGAAGCTGTAAAAGCCGCCTTTGCAGATGTGAAGCATATTCCGTTTCAAAGGCGGCTTTCACAAATATACGACCGAAAGGATGATGTCCCCATGCTCTTTCAAAACGACCGGCACAGGCAAATTTTTGAGACACAGCAAATCAGTCTGCGCAAGCCGGATAATCGGACGCTGGCCGTCCTGTACCTGCTGACGGCAGACCATCCCCTGTGGATGAAAACGAAACTGCATATCACAGACAGCGGCAAGATAAAGCTGGAAAATGTCCGCCTCGGCGATATTGCCACAGACGGCTATGCTCTCTGGAAAGCCGCAAAGGAATTGCAGACCGGCGAAAAACAGATTTCCCTGTGCGAACTATCGGATCGGGAAGCCATCTCCGACAGAGCGTTCCGTCTCATTGCACAGGCTGCCGCTATTTCCCGTTATGGCGCGGCGGTCTTAAATGGATCGGAGGCGCGCTATGGATAAGGCATCGGAACTATGCAGCTATAACGAAGGGAGAATACAGGATGAACCGATTTGAAGCAGAACGCAGATTTGCGGAGAGAATGAAGAACAACTACCCGCCCGGCACAAGAATCGTGCTTTTGCAGATGGGAGATGATCCCCGCCCGATTGAATCGAACACAAGAGGCACGGTCGGGGTCGTGGATGATATAGGAACGTTGCACTGTCATTTTGACAACGGCAGACAGCTTGGACTTGTCCCTGGCGAGGACTCTTTCCGCACACTGACAGCGGAAGAACTCACCGAAGAACAGCAAATGGACGAATCACAGGATTTTGATTTGAAATTGCAGTAAGGAGTGAAAAATATGCCAAATCATGTTGCGAACCATATATCGCTGCAGGGTGATCCTGAGAAAATCCGATCAATGCTGGAAGCAATCCAATCCGATGAGCTTGGCGTCGGCTCGGTGGATTTCAACAAAATCATTCCCATGCCTAAAAGCCTCAATATCGAAGCAGGTAGCCGAACAGACAGAGGACTGAAAGCCTACCGGAATTTTATCGAGGTATACACCTTCGGACGGTCAGCCGATGACACCCTTAAAGCGCTTGAAAACATCCCTGCGGAGAGCGAAAAAGTTTTCCTCCGCCAGCGGACAGATATCCGCCGCGAAGAATGGGAGCTGGGCAAAACCGCCTGGAATAATATCCGGCAGTTCGGCACGCCCACATGGTACGAGTGGTGCGTCCGGAATTGGGGAACCAAGTGGAACGCCTACGGATACGACGAGGGCGGTGTAGATTACCACGACGGTGACAGCCTGCGCTTCCAGACCGCATGGTCTGCGCCGCACCCTGTTCTTGAAAAGCTGACGGAAATGTTTCCCGATATTGAGCTGGAACACGAATGGGCGGACGAGGATATCGGCCAAAACTGCGGCAGATACAGCTACAAAGCCGGGGAGCGAATTGAGGAATACTTCCCGGAAGGTGAAAAGGAAGCGATTGAGTTCGCCTGCTCAACGTGGGAGCATGATCCCTCCGATTGGGATTTGTACCTGAATGCCAGCGGCACAGAATATATCAATGCGGAAAATGAGGAATACCAGCAGATTGAGTTGCTCGGCAAATTCGCCTTGTTTACCAACGGCAGGCTGACCGACGCGGATATCCCGCAGGGGCTGTATTGCTATCACCTGCGCCACAGCGATGACGGCGGTTGCTTCTGTTCTGTCGAACCAAAGGTCGGCGTTAATCACGGCGGCAGCGTTATCACGAAAGAACCGCTGGATTTCGGCGCGGAGGGATATATCCCCTTTACCGATGATACCGAACCGAACTTCATCGGCGGTGAACAAACGCTCGGGGAATTCCTCCGTTCGGATGCGCCGCAGGAGGAAAGCGAGGTGATGAAGCTGTGCTGAACTTTCTCATCGGTCTGCTACTCGGCGGCTGCATTGCCGCGGTAATCCTGTGCTGCATACAGATCAATCGTATCTGTCGCTGCGAGCAGGAAATCCACAGGCTCAGAGAAAAACTGAATAACAGAGATTAACAAAAGAGGTCGTTTTGCGTGTATGGAACACCGTACATGGAAAACGACCTCTTTTTCTGTTTCCTGCGGTTTTCATACACGCAGACGCCTCCGTAAAGGAGGTAAGCGTGAATGATATGATTTCACTAATTTTGAAACAAACCGAATTCACGCCCGAAAATGCTTCGCATTTTCCAAAGATGGGCGGTGAAAGAGATTAACAGCTTTATGGCATGGGTTGGCGGAAAAAAGGCCTTGCGGGACGAAATCCTTGCCCGGTTTCCGCTGAACTACAAGCGATATATCGAAGTGTTCGGCGGTGCGGGCTGGGTGCTGTTCCATAAATCGCCCGGCAGCGATTTTGAGGTATTCAACGACTTTAACAGCAATCTTGTCAACCTGTACCGCTGTGTGCGGGAGCAGCCGGAACAGCTCAAGGAAGAACTGCGGTATCTGCTCAATTCCCGTCTCGATTTTGAATATATGAAGAAAATCCTTCATTCGCAGGCGGCGCTGCCCGATGTGCGCAGAGCCGCCTATTACTATGCCCTCATCCGCTACAGCTACGCCGCCGGAACCTCTACCTTCGGGAGCCAGCCCCACGCCATGTGGAACAACTTCCCGCTGATTGACGCGGCGGCGGGCAGGCTGCAGAAGGTGGTCGTTGAGAACAAGGATTGTATCCGGCTCATTTCACAGTATGACCGGCCGGAGAGCTTTTTCTACTGTGATCCGCCCTATTACAACGCAGACCAATACTACGAAGCCGTTTCAGCAGACGGTTTTGACCACAAGAGGCTTGCCGAAACGCTGCTTAGCATCAAGGGGAAATTTCTGCTGTCCTACAACGACTGTCCGGAAATCCGGGAGCTGTATGCCCGCCCCGGCATCGTGATCGAGGGGACGGCAAGGCTTTCCAATATTGCGCAGCGGTATGACAACGGAAAAATGTACCCCGAACTGCTGATCGCCAACTACGATACAACCGAATTTGCCCGATCCTGCGTACAGCTCACCCTGTTTGACGGTGACGGCACAGAATTTGATCCCAAAAGAATCTTGAATGAAAGGATACTTTACAATGGAACAATATGATTTCAAACTGATCCCTGTCCCCGTCGAAGCGCTGGAGGCTGTGGGGCTTGTTGCCGGTGCAATGGCGGAAGCCTTTGTAGACGGCAGCCGCCTCATTATTCAGAAAGCGCAGGGCGACGCGGTTTGCGAAACCTACAATGAAGACTGTGAAGACTGTGAAGGCTGTCCTTACTGCTGCCCCTGCTGCGGCGAATGCCTGAAAGAACAGATTGACGGAGGTGAAGTGGATGACTAAGCTGTACCGCGTTCTCGGTAAGCGAGGGAGAATTACGATCCCCTATGAAATCAGGCGGCGCGTAGGCTTTATATACAACGATGTGCTGTCTTTCACCGAGCAGGATGACCGCACCGTCGTCGTCAAAAGAGAAAAAATCTGCGATAACTGCTGTGCGGAGCCGACAAAAACGGTCAAAACAAAACAGGACGGCATCACGCTGATGCAGTTTCTGGACAGCCTCTCCTCCGACGAACAGAGAGCTGCGCTTATTCATCTGTCGGTACGCTGGGCGGAACAGCAGGGCGGTGTGCGGGATGCCTAAAACGCTTCGCGTCCTGATGGTGGAACCGCATGAGGCGCCGCACGAACTACTCATCACCGACCAGCTTGACGATTTGCAGGAAACCGTAGGCGGTCTGATTGAAGTCATCGGAAATGGGGACGGTACGCTCCTTATCTGCAATGACGAAGCAAAGCTGAACGGCATGGACGGCAACCGCCGCTTGCACGGCGATGTCATTGCCGGTCCGTTTTTTGTCGTGGGCGCAGACGGTGAAAACTTCCGTTTTCTCACCGACGCGGAAATGCAGAAATATATGCAGCGTTTCGGAAAGATTGAGGATATTTCCCCGGAGGAAGTACAGATGCATACGGGACTGACCTTTTATTCCTGGTAGTATCCTGCCGTGCAATATGGATTTTCTGATAAATTTCCGCATACTCGCTGGACTTTTTCCGTTTTATCGGTATGCTGTAGATAGAGGTGAACGCTTATGAAAAAACACAGCATTTTCATCATAACGCTCTTACTGCTTGCCGGTCTTGCAGGATGTGCCGGTCAGGAGCCGGATAAAACGGAAACGGAGTATCCTTCTGCGGTCAGCAGCACGGCGGAAACGGCATCGGCCAGCAAGGTCATCGACAGAAGCCCTGCCGGAACGGTCTCATCATCAGCCGAAACAAAGCTGCCGGAACCGGCGCCGACTGAACAGCAGAAAGAAAAAACAGAAGAACCGGTCTTGCCGGAAACATCAAACCCGGAGAAGCCTACTTCGGCGCAAACGCAGAAGCCTGCAAAACCGCCGAAAGCCGAATCTTCTTCGCCCCCTCCGGCAGAAGAACCGCAGCAGAGCGAGCCACCGCAGGAAAGTACACCGCCTGAAGAACCCACGGTTCCTGATTTCAATATTCAAACATGGATAGACCATGCCAAAACCTACGCTGTGAGCGTCGGTCTGCGGCTGGAAAGTTCGGCGGTCGACTGCTGGGACAATCCCATCACAGCCAGTGCGCACAGCCTGTATTTGGAACGGGATATTGAAAGCCGCTTAAACCGGTACAGCCGCGACGAGGATATTACCGATGTCTGGATATGGGCGGAGGAACGCTCCGACGGAAGTTACGATCTGTATATCGGCTACGCCTAAATCAAAATCAAAACTGAATATTTTACGATAAGCGCACTGTGTAAAAACACGGTGCGTTTTTTCATTTCAACAGGAGGTTTTCAAGTGAGAACGAAAAAAGTCAAAAAAATAGTATCACTGTTTCTTGCTGTCTTGATGTGCGTTACCACCTTTGCGGGCTTTGGTACGACCGCTTACGCCGCAGAAGAAACCGATGAGGTGTATCTTATTTCCTTCCCCCGTGACGGAGATGACAACTACGGCGGCGAATGGGGACACGGCAGTCATGAATTTATGAATGGCTGGTCAACCGACACATCCCGCTATACCTCTGTTTACGCAATGGGCTCATATAACGGTAACATTTGCTACTGTATCGAGATCGGCGTCCCGCTGAAAACGGGCGACCGTTTCACCAAAAAAGGAGAAAACTTTTGGGATAATTATCCCTCGTCCTATAACAAAACCATTTCCCCCGATGATATAAAGCTGTTCATTGGAAGAATCATGCAATATGGCTACACGGGAACTATTTCAACCTCTTGGCGTTCGCAAAATGAGGGCGGCGATAAACTGGCTCACGCTGTCGCTACGCAGCTTTTAATTTGGGAAACCGTGGTTGGCGAGCGTGACGCCGATTTTAACAAGGTCGATACCGGCGGCAAAGATGCGATTCTCGATCAGATCAGCGTAAACCATCCCTTGCGCAGCAAGATCATGAGTTACTACAACTCTATCACCGCCAGCGTACAGAATCATTCCAAAGTACCGAGCTTTTTTGCGAAATCCGCAGGCAAGGCACAGAACATTGAACTGGAATGGGACGGCGAAAAGTACACTGCCACGTTAACCGACCATAATAATGTGCTTGAGGGGTACTCTTTTTCTGCAGACGCTCCGGGAATCCATTTTTCCGTAAGCGGAAACAAACTGACAGTTGCCGCCGACGAAGCGCCAAGCAGTACCGTCACGATTACCGCCGAAAAGAAAAACTCTCAAAGACAGGGCGTTATCACCTGGACGGACGGCGTTTACGGTCCGAATGGTGAACTGCAGGATACTGTCACCTATGCACAATCAGTCAGCGACCCCGTAAAAGGCTATCTTAACATTCAGGTTTCGTATGGCTCTGCCAAAATCGTCAAGACCTCTGAGGACGGCAAGGTGGACGGCATCCCCTTCCGCATTCAGGGGAACGGGGTTGACAAAACCGTTAAGACTGCAAACGGCGGTCAGATGCAGGTAGATAATCTCAAACCCGGAATTTATACCGTAACCGAATTGGTAGAAAACAAATATGAGCCGCAGGAAACGAGACGGGTTACCGTAGTCAGCGGTCAGACCTCAACGGTGACCTTTAATAATGTCCTCAAAAGAGGCGATCTCAAGGTGGTCAAGACTTCTGAGGACAATATGAATGAGGGCGTAAAGTTTAGGCTTCATGGAACATCTCTTTCGGGTCTCAAAGTAGACGAATATGCCGTGACTGACTCCGCTGGTGTTGCTGTTTTTAAGGATGTCCTCATTTCAGGCGATACGCCTTACACCCTCGAAGAAGTGGATACCGACATCAAATATGTGGTGCCTCCAAAGCAGACGGCAGCCATTGAGTGGAATAAGGTCACCAATAAAGGCTTTCACAATATTCTCAAGAAATGGAGCCTCACTGTCACGAAATCCGACAGTGAAAAAGGGCTGCCGCAGGGCGACGCCTCTCTCGCCGGAGCCATTTATGGCGTCTACAAAGGCGAGCAGCTTATGGACGCTTACACGACCGATCAAAATGGTCAGTTTACCACCAAAACCTATGTCTGCGGCGATGATTGGAGCCTGCGTGAAATTGAGCCGAGCGAGGGTTATCTCCTTAATACTGAGTCCCTGCACATTGGCGCGGAAGCAAAGCTCTACACCGCGGAATTTAACCTCGCCGCGCCTCTCGATTCCTATGAAACCGTCAAAAAAGGAAAAATTGCTGTGATCAAGCACTGCGATGACGGCTCCACCCAAATTGAAACGCCGGAACAAGGCGCTGAGTTTGAGGTGTTCCTCAAAGTCGCAGGCAGTTATACAGGCGCAAAGGAATCCGAGCGAGATATCCTCATTTGTGACGAATATGGCTTTGCCGAATCGAAGCCCCTCCCTTATGGCGTCTATACGGTAAAGCAGACCAAGGGCTGGGATGGCAAGGAACTGATGCCTGCCTTTGATGTGTTCGTAAATGAAGATGGTGAGGTGTACCGTTATCTCATCAACAACGCCACCTTTGAATCTCTGATCGAAATCGTCAAAAAAGACCTTGAAACCGGAAAGGTAATCCCCGCCGCAGGCATCGGCTTCAAGGTGAGAAACACCGATACCGGCGAATATGTCGTACAGCATATCAACTATCCGACGCCTGTTGATATCGACACCTATTACACCGATACCACCGGAAAACTGATGATGCCGGAGCCGCTTCCGTATGGGAATTATGAACTGATCGAGCAGTGTACCGCATATGGATATGTCCTTGATTCCACACCTGTGCCATTCAAGGTGGATGGCACACAGACCAAGGTAACGGTCGAAAAGCATAACATCGCTCAGAAAGGAACTATCACGGTCGGCAAGACCGGCGAGATTTTCTCCTCGGTTGCTGAGTCGGGCGGGATCTATCAGCCAATTTATACAGCAGGCAATATGCCGGACACTCACTATGTCATTACAGCGGTCGGAGATATCTATACACCGGATGGAACCCTCCGCTATCAGGATGAACAGGTTGTAGCCCGTTTACAGACAGGTCAAGATGGCACTGCAACTACAGAACCGCTGTATCTTGGAACCTTCAAAATCAGTGAGGAAAAAGCGGCGCACGGCATGGTGATCAGCAATGAAATCAAAACAGTGGAACTGACCTATGCGGGTGAAAATATTGAGGTAACTTCCGCTGAAGTCTCCTTCTACAATGAGCGCCAAAAGGCAGAAATCAGCCTCTCGAAAATCATAGAACAAAACGAACTCTTCGGCATCGGCAATAACGGCGAAATCCTCTCGGTGCAGTTCGGCCTGTTTGCAGACGAGGCTCTGACAGCGGCAGACGGCTCGGTGATCCCCAAAGATGCTCTGCTCGAAATCGTGAGCTGCGATGAAAACGGCAAAGCAGTATTCAAAACCGACATCCCCGTAGGAGCAAAGCTATATGTGAAAGAAATCGCCGCCGATAATCACTATATCCTATCGGATGAAAAGTATCCGGTAGTATTTAACTACGCCGGTCAGGATACCGCTTTAGTGGAGATCAAGGTAAATGACGGCGAGGCTATCGACAACGAAATCATCTACGGCAGCATCAAGGGCTTAAAAATCGACCGTGAAACACAAGAACCCATTACGGGTGCCCTGTTTGGTTTGTTCAAAGCAGACGAAACCGAGTTTACAAAAGAAAAAGCACTCCTCACCGCAGAATCCAAAGAGGACGGTGTGTTCACTTTCGAGAATGTACCCTATGGAAAATGGCTTGTAAAGGAACTGAAACCCGCGGAGGGCTTCCTGCCGAATGACGAGATATATCCCGCCGTGGTGGGCGCAAACGCCGAGGTAATCGAAATCGAGGTAGTAAACGACCGCATCCCCGAAATCAGCACACAGGCAAGCGCAGAGGGCGAAAAAGAGGTTTCCGCCACCGAGGTCTTCACGCTGGAAGATACCGTATCCTACAAACACCTTATTCCCGGCAAGGAGTATGTGATCAAGGGCGTTCTGATGGATAAATCCACTGGAGAACCGCTCCTCATTGACGGCGAAGAAATCCGCAGCGAGATCACCTTCATCCCCGAAGAACCCTCTGGCGAGGTTATCGTACCCTTTACCTTTGATTCCAAATTCATCAAAGCCGACACCGACATTGTAGTGTTTGAAAGCCTCTACCGTGACGGCACAGAGCTTGCCGTTCATGACGATATCGAGGACGAAAATCAGACGGTTAAAGTCAAGGTGCCGGAAATCGGTACAAAGGCAACGGCAGAAGGCAAAAAGGAAATTACTGCATCCGATAGAGTAGTCATTGAGGACATTGTCTCCTATAAAAATCTTACGCCCGGTAAAGAGTACACCATAAAAGGTGTTCTGATGGACAAATCCACAGGAAAACCGCTTCTTATTGACGAAGAGGAAATTTGTAGTTCGTTCACCTTTAAGCCAGATGCGCCGGACGGTGAAATTACGGTTACTTTCGTATTTGACGGATCAGGACTGACAAGTGCGACCGAAATCGTTGTGTTCGAAAGCCTCTATCGTGAGGGGACTGAAATTGCCGTACACGCCGACATCAATGATGACGGACAGACGGTGAAGCTCATCCCTCCCGTTCCCGACATTCCTCAGACCGGAGACAATAGCAATCTCGGTTTTTGGATTGGGCTTGGAGCAGTCGCCCTTGGCGGCCTTATTTCTACCGCCATCATTTTCATGAAGAGGAAAAAGGATGACGAAGATAGATGATGAAAAAGGTATATATCTGCGCTCCGCTAGGGGGAAATGTCAAAGAAAATCTCGAACAGGTAAAGAAATACACCAGATATGCATTGATGTGCGGTACGGCTCCGGTCGTACCGCATTTCTATGCACTGTGCCTCAATGACAATATCCCCAAAGAGCGCGAAATCGGACTTGCCGCAGGGCTGTCCCTTTTGTGGTTCTGCGATGAAATGTGGGTATTCGGTGATACCGCAACCAAAGGAATGCAGAGCGAGATACAGTTTTGCAAAAACCTCAATATCTGCACGAAAACAGTTAAAGAAAAAGAAATCCAAAAAGTGTTAGGAGGAAATGCACAATGAAAAAGAAACCCTTAAAAATCCTTCTTTGTTTTGCGGTGCTGCTCATGGTTATATCGGTCTCCGACATCCCCGCTTTTGCGGCGGGCGATGTGGCCGGAGCGATTGAAAACACATGGACGCAGGCACAGACGCAGGTCAAGACCGTAGTGAATAATGTTGTGTTCCCCGTGGTGGATATGATCCTTGCGATTCTCTTTTTCGTCAAGGTGGGGACGGCTTACTTTGAATACCGAAAGCATGGACAGTTTGAATTTGCCGCGCCCTGCATCTTGTTTGCCTGCCTTATTTTCACCTTGACGGCGCCGCTGTATATCTGGTCGATCCTGTAAGAAGGAGGGATGGTAAATGGGAACAAGGCATTTGATTTGTGTCGTAAGCGATAACCAATATCGTATCGCGCAATATGGTCAATGGGATGGGTATCCGGAAGGCCAGGGTGCGGCTATTCTTGAATTTTTGAAAAGCCCGATGGCGAAGCAGCTCAAGAACAATTTAGAACGATGCTCCTGGATTACCAATGACGAGTACAACAAGCTGTGGAAAGAGTTCGGTGCTGATGCTACTCAGCCCTATATTGACTGCGATGTGTATCAAAGTTTTTCTGAGAAATATCCACAGCTCAGCCGCGATACCGGCGCCAAGATATTGAAAATCGCAGCCGGTGCGACCGGTGAAATGAAACTGCAAAACAGCCTAGACTTTTCACAGGACAGCCTGTTCTGTGAGTGGGCATATGTCATAGACTTTGATAAAAACACCTTTGAGGTATATCGGGGCTTTAATGAAACGCCGCTTGATGAGTCTGAACGGTTCTATACCGCAGGACAGAAAGAAGATGACAACGGATTGTATCCTGTCAGGATGATCAAAGCCTTTGATTTGTCGGCGCTGCCCTCTGAGGACGAGTTTTTGGAAATCTGTGAACCAACCGAAGATGAGCCGGAGGAAGAAATGAAAGTTGACTTCGGCAGCCTTACGGGAATATGACCAGATTTCAGGAGGTGATGACTTATTTTCGATTGGATAGGCGATCTCATCGACGGGATCGGTGAGGCTATAACCGAAGCATTTCAGTTTTTGGGGACGCAGATATCCAACGCCATCTGGAACACCATGCTGAAATGGATGTACGAAACCATTTACAATGCCGTTGCCGATTTCTTCGAAAAAATGGGCAGCATGGGCGCGGATATCTTTGCTCTCGACTGGATACAGGCGACCATCAAGCTCTTTACCCTGTTCGGCTGGGCGCTCTTTATTGCCGGTGTGGTGGTTGCCATTTTTGATGTGGCGATAGAGTACCAGCATGGCAGAGCCGATATCAAGACCACAAGCGTCAATATCTTAAAAGGCTTCTTTGCCTGTTCTCTCATCGGCGTGGTGCCGGTGGAACTGTATAAATTCTGCATCAGCCTGCAAAACACCTTTTCCCACGATTTATCGGCGCTGTTTGCAGGCGGACAGTCCATCGATCTGGCGGGACAAAGCACCAGCGTACTGCAGGGCAGTTTTGCGGTGGCCACACAGGTGAACTTCAACCTGTTCAACATTCTTGCGCTGATCGCCTTTGCTTACTGCGTGGTCAAGATATTTTTCCAAAACATCAAGCGCGGCGGCATCCTGCTTGTGCAGATGGCGGTGGGCGCGCTGTATATGTTTTCAGTTCCCCGCGGTTACTCGGACGGTTTCAATCAATGGTGCAAACAGGTGGCGGCTATTTGTTTAACTGCGTTTATGCAGACCAGTTTACTGTTCCTCGGCCTGCTGACCTTCCCCGGCAATATGCTGCTGGGGCTTGGCGTTATGCTGGCGGCAAACGAAGTTCCCAGGATAGCCCAGCAGTTTGGTCTGGATAGCTCGGTGCGAGTGAATATGATGAGCGTTGTTCACGCTACGACAACAGCCGTAAACCTGACCCGCAGCGTGGCAAGGGCCGCAGGAAGATAACCAAAATGTCAACCGAGCATCAGCTCAGGCCACCATAAAAATACGGTGGCTTTGCTATACCGGAGAAGGAAGAACACAGCGGTAGAGTGGGATATAAAGGGAGGAGGTTATTCATCTGAACACAAAAATCAGTTATCTTTACCGGGATGCGGATAATTACAAAGTTCACAACGAATGTGTTGTTCAAGGGGAAATATCAGAGAAGCAAATCCGGCAAATCCTTGGTTGCTGCGATATGGGCGAATACTTTATCCCCCGGCAGGTGGGGATGCCCGAAAGAAAATTTGACGAGTATGATACAAAAGCAGACCACTGTTGGTTTGAACTGAGCAAGGAAGGATTTGAATACACAGATCAGCCGGCAAATGTATCTCTGACCGCACAGCAGCTCGCCGAAAACTTTGCCGCGTGCAGAGATAACTGGCAGGATGCGGAATATGCGGCGCTGGATGAAGACTCTCAGGGCTTTGGAATGGAGTTGCATGGTTTATGACAGAAAACAATGAATTTGAAAGACACAACCTCGCCATTGACCGGGACATGGAGGTAGACTGCGATATCGGGCAGGAAATCACCGTATATATCGAAACATGGTTTGATGTGGATCAGAAATTTGGTACGAATATAGCGGATGAGGACGGCACATGGCTGAATATGTACGGCAAATATAATCCTTTTGTCGATACGCTTCGCATCGAATGCGAAATCAGCCGCGACAATGGAAGCGAATACTTCGATTATGAACCGACAGCCAGTGAATCCCGTCTCATCAAAGACATGATCGCAGAGAAAATCCGGGAGGAATATCGTCAGACACCGCAGAAATTCTGCGATGCGCTAAACAATACCGGGGAAAGCGTATATGTGTATAACAATATCTCTTCCCTTACCGCAGAGAAACTCATGGAAAAGCATAACGGGCTTTCGGCCTACTGTGCGGAAAACGGATACCAAAAGGAAGGCGGCGTCAGTATATCGGCGCCTATATATCGGTGCGGCGCTGAATTCCAAAGTATGATCGAGTATTGTAAAGGCCGCGGGATCTCCAAAATCCTGGTAGAGAGCCTAAAGGACATCGGCAGGACGCCTGACGAAGTGAATAGAACGGTTGGAATTCTCTGCGCACATGGCTTTAAGGTGGAAATTACGGACTGCGGTCAGGTCTTTTCAGCTGAAAACAAAGAAAATGAAGAACAGAGCATGACGATGGGAGGACTCACATGACGCAATATCTGTATCCCCAAAACCTCAAAGCCACAGCCAATCTGTGGCTGTGGGGACTGCGGGATTTTTGCATTCTCGGTGTCGCGGCGCTGCTGTCTATCGTAGCCCTGGTACAGCTCCGCTTTTTTATCCCGGCAGCGGCAACGCTGTGCTACGGATTTTTAACCATCCGCATGGACGATACCACGGTGCTGGACTTTATGCGATACGCTGTGCGGTACTTTATCAGCACACAGCAATACTTTGAATGGGCAAACTGAGTTTGCAGCCAAATTACGAAAAACAGACGGAGGTGCAATATAAACTTTGAAAAATGACAAACGGCAGAAAAAGAAAAAAGGACGCTCGGTGCAGGAGCTTTTGGGAATCAGGAGCTTCACCCAATACGGCCTTGCGGTCAGAAAATATGAACTCCTGTTTTATCTTGTTTCTCCGACCAATATTTCGGTGCTGTCCCATACCAATATTGAAATCAAGATACGGCATCTGATGATGGTGCTGTCCGCTATCCCCGATATCGAGATCACCTGTACCGACTCGTCCGAGTGTTTCGATGACAACAAAACCTACCTGCAAGGCCGGCTGGAGGATGAACCGAACCAAAAGGTGCGGAAAATCATCAAAAAGGACATTGATTTCCTGGATCATATCCAGATGGAGATGTCAACGGCAAGGCAGTTCCTCTTTATCGCAAGGCTGAAAAATGCAAAGGAAAAACAGACGTTTGAAAGCGCAAACCGCATCGAAAAGACCATTTCGGAACAGGGCTTTGAAGTCCGGCGGATGCGAAAATCGGATATCAAGCGTTTCCTTGCCCTGTATTTCGAGGCCAGCATGAATGGAGAGGTCATGCCGGATATTGACGGCGAACAGTTTTGCGAGGCGAACGATGACGAAGACGCGGAGGATTAGCCTGCTCATTTTTTCTGTTCTGCTGTCTGCAGTCACTGTCGTGTCCGGCTTTACGGTTTACAGGGAACTGTCGTTACAGCAGAAAGAAAAAGAGGATTTTGCAGCGCTGGCGAAGCTGGTGCAGATTACGTATCCCAAACCGCAACAGTTCGATGAAAAACAATCGCCGTCAGATGACAAGCCAGAACCTGTGCGCAGCCTTGCGCCGCTTTTTGCGCAGAACAGCGACTGCATCGGCTGGCTGAGCATTCCCGATACGCAGCTAAACTACCCTGTGATGTACACGCCGGAAAGCCCGCAGAAATACCTGCGCCGGAATTTTGACGGCGGGTACAGTCAAAGCGGCATCCCGTTTCTGGACTACCGGTGCGATACGGGCTGCACCAACCGCATGATCTATGGGCATAATATGAAAAACAGAACCATGTTCGGGACGCTCATACACTATACCGATCCCGCATACGCCGCCGCCCATTCTGTCATTACGTTTCAGACCGCGGACGGTCTTGAAAAATATACGGTGTTTGCTGTTGTACCTGTGCAGAAAACCGATGCATGGTACAGCTTTATCCGTGCAGCCGATGGTTCGGAATTTGCTAAACAGGTCGCATTGCTCCAGAGCAAATCCCTGTATGATACCGGCGTCACGCCTGTGTATGGCCAGCAGCTTCTCACCCTATCCACCTGTTACGGTTCGGGAAAAGACGGCAGACTGATTGTGGCAGCGGCGCAATTGTAACTTTTTATCGACTCAATCCGTCTTGTTGTTGACAAAAGGGGTTAAAAAAGGGTATAATAACCTTGCCCGTTACCAAAATCAAAAATTTTGAACGGGTGCCCAAGAACATTGAAACATTCGCTTGTAGCTCGTGTTTGAATACCCTTATGAAACGGAGGCGCTGTGTATGGAAAAACAAGAACATCTGAATTTAATTACGGAGCTGACCGCACAGATCAGCGAACTTCCGAAAGGGTATCTCTCCAAGAAAACCATCAGCGGCAAGACCTACTACTATCATCAATGGTCGGAGAAGGGCGTGAAACAGAGCCGGTATCTGCACGATGAGGAAATCGAACCGCTTGCCGGGCAGATTGAGAAACGGAAAGCATTGCAGGCGAAGCTGCGCAGCCTGAAAGCAAAGACGTCTGCACCGCATAAAAAGAGAAATGAGGTGAACAGCTTGAAATGTACCCTGATGCATAAACGAATCCAGGTGGCGGAACTGGAACTGGATGACGCCACCGGTTTTATACAAAAAATCGGGACGGTGTATGCGCCGGAGCATCTGCCGGTGGGCGTTCCGGTACGAAAAGGGATCACCGACCGGGCGGCGCTCAACGAGTGGTGGACAGACCGTTCCATCCCGGCCAGCCGATCCGGTGTGCGAGAAGCGCTTCAAGCGCTGGAAATCACCAGCACCAAAATGCTGCTGGTGCGCTGCTGGGGATTGAGCCTGTCGGATCAGTATTGGATTTGTCCCGAAGGCTCCGACCTGGCCTGGGACAGTATCAACTTTTTTGAGAACGATTTTTCAGACGATATCGGCGACGTCCTGTTCGGCGCGGATAAAAAAGCGGAGGGATTAAATTTCTCCTCCCCGGACAACACCTCGGACGGAAACCTGAAAAAGCGTTGGAAAATCATAAACGGTAGGCGATGCCTTGTAAAAGGCGGCAGCAACCCATTCCGTCAGCAGCCGTTCAATGAAGTGATCGCCACCAGGATCATGGAGCGCCTCGGTATTCCCCATGTGCCGTACATGGTCACCTGGAACAAGGGTGCGCCGTACAGCGTGTGCGAGGATTTTGTCACGGAAAACACCGAACTGATCCCGGCGTGGCGTATCCTAAAAACACAGAAAAAGGATAACAGCACTTCGGTGTATCAGCACTTTGTGAATTGCTGCGAATCGCTGGGAATCAAAGGCGCCGTGCCTTTCCTCGACCGGATGATTGTGCTGGACTATATCATCGCCAACGAAGACCGGCATCTCAACAACTTCGGTGTGATCCGAAACGCCGAAACATTGGAGTGGCTCGGCTTTGCCCCCATCTATGACAGCGGCTCCTCTCTCGGCTATGACAAGACGCCCGGACAGATACGCTCCGGAAAAGAGGTGGTCTGCAAGCCGTTTAAAAACCACCATGCGGAGCAGTTAAAGCTGGTATCTGATTTTAGCTGGATCAATTTTGACAGGCTGACAGCTGTCAAGGAATTGATTACAAGCGTTCTGACCATAGACGGCGCGGAAGAATATATGGACGATAGCCGGATTCGGGCCATTGCAGAAACCGTCAACCGGCGCATTCAGAACCTGCTGCAGCTTTCCATGACACAAACACCGGTGCAGGCTTTCTCCACAGAAGATGATGTGGAGAAAGATATTGCCGAAGATTACACCCCGAAAATGGAGCTATAAAACCAAATAAAACAAATCAATCAGTCGTTTTGCAGACAATGCAGGACGGCTGATTTTTCTATGGATAGGCATCCTCCTTTTGTCTGCGAAACGGCGGCAAGGAGGAAAAATGCTGAAACGCAAACCAAAAGTTCTGACGCCGGAGCAGATGGAAGAAATTCGTACAAAGGACTTTTTTGACTGTATCCTGCCCGGCACAATCAAATTTCTCTCCGACCACTATATCGTAGGCGACAGCTACCGCTGCGCGTGGGTCATCCGGGAATACCCGCCGTCCACCGAGGAACAGGCCATCCTCTCCCAGCTTGCCGACCGCAGCGGCGTAACCCTGCGTATCTACCACCGCCTGGTGGAGAGCATGGAGCAGCGAAAAATCATCCAGAACGCCACCCGCCGCAACAAACTCAAAAGCGGCGGCAATGATGTGAACGAAACCATCGAGGCCGAGGGAAACCTGCAGGACGTGGTGGAGCTGCTGGCGAATCTCCGCAAAAACCGTGAGCCTTTACTCCACTGTTCGGTGTTCATCGAGTTGAAAGCCCGAAACATGGATGGACTCAAGGAACTGCAGTCGGACATCGCTATGGAGCTGACGCGTTCCAAGATTTCGGTGGACAGGCTGACCTTACGGCAGAAAGAAGGATTTTTGTCTGTTCTGCCTGTGGGCGCAAACCAGTTCGGCAGCCAGTATGAGCGCGTCCTGCCCGCCAGCTCGGTGGCAAACCTGTATCCCTTTAATTTCAGCGGCAAGACCGATCCGCAGGGGCTGTATATCGGAAGGGATAAGTTCGGGACGAACATCCTTGTGGATTTCGACCGCCGCGCAGAAGACAAAACCACAAGCAATATCCTCATCCTCGGAAACAGCGGTCAGGGCAAGAGTTATCTTCTCAAGTTGATTCTGACCAACGTCCGGGAGTCTGGCAAGAGCCTGCTGTGCCTCGATCCCGAATCGGAATATGAGGAACTCTGTGCGTCGCTCGGAGGATGCTATATCGATTTTCTGTCCGGCGAGTACACCATCAATCCGTTAGAGCCAAAGGCTTGGAATGACAGTACAGATGATGTCGATCCTGACGCACCCGCAGCATTCAAGAAAGTGACAAGGCTAAGTCAGCACATTGCATTCCTAAAAGACTTTTTTAGAAGTTACAAGGATTTTACAGACACGCAGATCGACACCATTGAAATCCTGCTGTCCAAGCTGTACGCCCGGTTCGGAATCACCGACAGCACCGATTACAGCAAGCTGAAGCCAACCGACTATCCCATTATGAGCGATTTCTATAAGCTGTGCGAGGAAGAATTCATGACCTATGACAGCAAGAGAAAATATCTGTATACCGAAGAGATCCTGCAGGAAGTTTGTCTCGGTATCCATTCCATGTGCGTAGGCGCGGAAAGCAAATACTTCAACGGTCACACCAACATTATCGACAACGCTTTCCTTGTGTTCGGAGTAAAAGGACTTCTGGACACCAACAAACGGCTCAAGGACGCCATGCTGTTTAATGTTCTCTCATATATGAGCAATCAGCTTCTTGGCAAGGGAAACACGGCGGCATCAATAGATGAGCTGTACCTCTTTCTCACCAACATGACGGCAATCGAATATATCCGCAACGCTATGAAGCGTGTGCGCAAGAAAGACTCCTCGATCATTCTGGCCAGCCAGAACATCGAGGATTTTTTAATTCCGTCCATCCGGGAATTTACAAAACCACTGTTCTCCATCCCGACGCACCAGTTCCTGTTCAATGCCGGTCAGATTAACCCGAAAGAATATATGGACGCCTTGCAGGTGGAACCCAGCGAGTTCGAATTGATCAAGTATCCGGAACGCGGTACCTGCCTGTATCGCTGCGGCAACGAAAGGTATCTGCTCCAAGTCATTGCGCCTGATTACAAATCCGCATTGTTCGGAAAGGCGGGTGGACGATGATGACTCCGGCAGAAGAAAACAGAGTCTGTGAACTGACGGAAAAAATCGTCCGGCTTAAAAAGCATTTGACAGAGAATAGTGCGCGGATGACAAACGCAGACGCTTTTGATAAACTCGAAAAAATCGGCGAACTGTTAAGCGAAAAGAATGCATTGACCGGTCTTCATGAAGATGCAGCCTATCTTTATCTCGATGACGGTGAATGGTTCCGGGAAGTGAAAGGCTTTGTAGGCGATGACTCCGGTATGCATGACTGTACGGGAATAACGCTGAAAATCGGCGACACCGTATCCCTGAACGGATATCCCCGGCTCATCATGCAGGATATGCCTTCTCAAAAAACGCTCTTGGAATGCGGCTGTAAAAAGATTAAGGATTGTTCGGAGATGGATATACAGGATGGTTTTAGCTGTGCCTTTACCGTTTCCCTCCGCTCCTGCTTGGAAGATTATGAAAACAGCTTACAGCAAGGCATGGAGATGCGGTTATGAGCGCAACTGTTGCTGCCGCGCTCAAAAAGATTGCCGTCTGGCTGCTCACTAACAAAAAGGTAATGAAAACGGTTCTCGGCATTGTACTTGGAGTCATCCTTATCATCGTCATGCCGATTGTCGCCATCCTCGGCATATTCAGCGGCGGCGTAGAAATCGATACCGGCAGGCTCCATGAGATGATTGCCGAGCAGCAGACCGTATCGGCGGAACGGTGGGCGGAGGTGGAGAACGCCATGAAAAGCGAGGGCTACAACGCCGCCCGCATACAGGAGGCGAAGGCGCTTTTTGTCTATGTTTTATACGAGTATTCTGAAGCCGCAGATTTTACAGATAAGCTGGTGGGATGTTTTGAAGAAAATCAGACTGATGATGAATTGATAGACGCTGTCAATGCGGCCTTCGGGACACAGATAAATGCTGCGGATTTCTCCAACATCATGGCAAGCACCCGTGCGGCGCAGATTGATATCTCCGGTTATACCGATCCTGAGACCAAGAACAATCTGGATCTGGCGCAGTGGGCGGTCGAAGCGGAGAAAGCCGGATGGGGCTATGTGTACGGCACTTATGGAACGGTACTGGACGAGGGGCTGCTCACCAGCAAAATCGGGCAGTACCCCGAAGAGGTCGGCGGCCATGAGACATTCATCCGGCAGAACTGGCTGGGCAGACGGACAGCGGACTGCGTCGGGCTCATCAAAGGGTACGGCTGGTACAATGCTGAAACCGGTCAGACGGAGATCGGCGCAAACGATATGCCCGACATCGGCGCCGATACGATGTATAACAATGCCAATGAAAAAGGGACGATTGATACCATCCCCGAAATTCCCGGTCTGGCTGTGTGGAACGAAGGTCATATCGGCGTATATATCGGAAACGGCGAAGTGGTGCAGGCGGCGAACACCGAAGCAGGAGTCATCCGCAATTCCATGACAGATACCGCATGGACGCATTGGCTCAAAATTCCGTATATCCACTATCTCGAAGAAACGGAGGAAAACCCAAGTGGCTAAGAAAAAAATTCTGTCAGATGAACAAAGACACGAAAACAGAAGATCCGCGCAGGAAAATTACCGGCACCGCGTCCGGCGTTTTACTTTTCAGTTTTCTTTGAAAGATACAGAGGCGTTGGAGTGGTTTGATGCACAGCCCGACAAAGGCCAGTACCTGAAAGGGTTGATCCTCGCTGACAAACAGCGACAGATACAGGAACAGCAGGAAAAGGAAACCAATGAAATTTTGCTATCGGAAGACGCTGTGCAGACCACCGCCTATCTTGCAAACGCTCCCGACTGCTGTTCGGGAGCAGAGCAGTTTGACAATATGCTTGGAATGCTGGGCGCAGATGTAATGGACGAGGATGTCTATCATAGTGAAGATCAGCACCCGGAAATGAGTATGTGACGGGGGTTTGACTTATGAAAATCAATGCTATATTGCGAAGAAAAGATACAGAAATCCTAACGACACCCTGTGTTGCAGAGAAAACTGTGGAATTGCCTGCCGCACAGTTTGACTATTTTTCGAAGAATCTTTTGAGCGATTATGATTTCCTCCTTGCCAATATCGATTGTATGTATCAGGATGGGGACGGCGTATCCCATTGCTTGCTTGTGCTGGGCGAAGGACGGGATGACGGTATAATCGTGAACTCTGAGGGAAGCGCCTATTCCCGTTACTCTGCGTTTGTCCCCAACGCCCGCCAGCTTTGGCAGCGGCAGATGGCATACGATCCGGTACTGACCGAGTTCTATGAAAAAATGCAGAGCGCTGCGGACGGGATTGTCAAGGACGCTCTGCAACATCATCAGGACGGAATGTACCGTATTCTCACCGACAATGTAAATCTGAACCTCGGAGATCTGCCGGGCAGCATGGAATTCCTTTATGAAATGCTGCGGAACAGACCGGAGATTGCGGCGACAGAGGATTTTCATAATGAGATTGTCCTGCAGCTCAATCCGGAATATCTACCGGCAGAAGAAAAAGAATACCGCCGGATCAGTCAGGAACAGGCAGATATCATGTGTGCCAAGCATACGCTCTGGCTCCACGATGAAGGTGGCGTGCAAGCCGATTTTTCCGGCTGTGAACTGGTTGATCTCAGCCTCGGTCATCGGAACCTGAACAACGCCTTGTTCAACGGCGCCTATCTCTGCGGCACGGAGTTTGACCATGCAGAGCTGTGCTTCGCATCCTTTGATGATGCCATCCTGTATGACTGTACGATGCGAAATATCTTTGCGGAAGAAGCGTCCTTCAAGAACGCCGTTTTTGAGGACTGCTCCTTATATGGAGCAGTGATGACGCACAGCAATTTTATTGGCACTCAATTTATCAAGACAGAGCTGGACAACACCCGAATGCAAAACTGTATTTACGATGAACAGGATTTGGAGAACCCCTCCGATCCTGTTCTTTCTATGTGAAAGGAGAAAAATCAATGAGTGGAAAAGTAAAATCGCTGCATGGAGTGTATAGAGCTTTGGGACGCGATGCATTTCTGGCCGCCGCAAGGCTTTATTCTGAAAATGTGCAGGATACGGTAGAAGCAACGCTGTCTGAAATGGAAAGCCGATGGTACAACAAAGAAAAAAAGATCACCGAAGCGGACAGAATGGTCAGCGATTTTCAAATGGGATATCTTACCCGTGAATCGGCGGAGGGGCTGCTGGCGCAGGAAAGGCTGCAGGAAAAGTTCGCGCAGAATATGAACGCCGTTTTGAAAAATGTGCATTTTGTGCGTTTGGAATGCTCCTGTATGAGTCCGAACAAAAGCTATGCCGGAGAGGTTCTGAAAGAGATGCACGGCGCCTTTGTCAAAACCTACGGCACGGATTATCTGGATGACGGTAGTTATGAATTCGTCAGTATCCCTGCCGTTATCCGTTCTCGGAATACCGGAAAGCTGTGTCTGGGCATTGTCACGCTTGATTTAGAATCCTCTGGCGAACATTGGGGGACGGATTTCCTGACGCCATACGGCGTCGTATCGCAGGGTGATTCCAATATGAGCACGGATTTACAGCAATATATCCGCGACAGCTTCGTCCCCTACGATTACTGGTATACTGCCGATGTGGAAAGGGATATCCATGTCAGCCTTGACGGTATGCCCGAAGATGTTGCAGACCTGATCGCCGTCGCCAGAGGCGAGCAGCAGAATCAGGAATTCGACTATACGATGAAACTGTGAGGTGAGCATCATGAAAAAAGCAATGGTGAACGTTCCTTTTGACGAGGAAAAACTGGCAGCCGCACGGCTGTATATGGAGCAGAGGGAACTGTCCTTTGAGGATGAAATGATCCGGGCGGCGGAAGCTCTCTACGGTAAATATGTGCCTGCGAATGTGCGGGAGTTTATTGACCTGCGTGCCGGACAGCCAAAAGCACCGGCGAAAAAGAAGCCGCCCCGTCCTTCTTCTGCTGTGGGCGCCGCTTCTCTTTCGGACGGTGATCCCGATTGAGAAGTCAGAACTTCGGTATTGAGATTGAGATGACCGGATTGACAAGAGCAGCGGCGGCACGGATTATCGCCGGGTATTTCGGTACGCAGGCCACCCATGTGGGCGGTGGGTACGATACCTATACCGTGAGGGATAATCAGAACCGCCAATGGAAGCTGGTCAGCGACGCCTCCATCCGGTGCCGCAACGGGAATAACCGTTCGGCAAGCCGAGATTATTCGGTGGAATTTGTTTCACCGATTTGTCAGTATGAGGATATCGAAACCATACAGGAGCTTGTGCGCAAGCTCCGTGCCGGAGGCGCAAGAGTCAACAGCTCCTGCGGTATCCATGTTCATGTGGACGCCTCATCCCATACGCCGCAGACGCTCCGCAATATTGTGAATATCATGGCGTCCAAGGAAGATTTGATCTACAAAACGCTGCAGGTACAGGTTAGCCGGGAGCATTACTGTCAGAAAGCAGACACCCGGTTTTTAGAAGAACTCAACCACAAGCGTCCAAAGACAATGAATGAAGTGGAGCAAATGTGGTACAACGGGTACGGCGGACGGTATATTCACTATGATGACAGCCGCTATCATGGACTGAACCTGCACAGCGTGTTCTCCAAAGGCACGATTGAATTCCGTATGTTCAACTCTACGCTCCATGCCGGAGAGGTGAAATCATATATCCAATTGTGCCTCGCCATCAGCCATCAGGCACTGGTGCAGCGGGGCGCGTCCCGCATCAAAACCCAACCGGAAAATGAAAAATATACCTTCCGCACTTGGCTGTTGCGTCTGGGACTCATCGGTGATGAATTCAAAACAGCCCGTCAGCATCTGCTGAAAAACTTGGAGGGTAACATTGCGTGGCGCGATCCGGCGCAGGCCGAAGCGCAGAAAGCAAGGCTTGCCGCCAAACGGCAGGCAGAATTGGAAATGGAAGAACAGCAAACGGCAGAAGAACCGACTACCGAACCCGATGAGCAGGAGCAGGACGCTCCTGCTTTTTCTATGCAGATGTAAGGAGTGAAAGGAAAAGTTATGAGCAAACGATTGTATGTTGCCTACGGCAGCAATCTCAATATCCGTCAGATGAAATACCGCTGTCCCGGCGCGAAGCTGTACGGCACAGGCGTGATCGATGACTACGAGCTGCAGTTTAAAGGGCAGCCTTATGGCGCCTTTGCCACCATTGCGCCAAAGGAAGGCGCCTCTGTTCCGGTGGCAGTGTGGGAAATCTCTGAGAAAAATGAGCAGGCGCTCGACCGTTACGAGGGCTATCCCTCCCACTATTTCAAGCAGAATGTTCCCGTGCAGCTCGACGGCGAAGAAGTCAATGCAATGGTATATATCATGAATCTCAGGATGGGCTTCGGGCTTCCGTCTCCGTATTATTACCAAACCGTCTATGAGGGCTACAACGACTGCGGACTGGATACCGATGTGCTTGACAAGGCTGTCGTGGAAAGTTCGGCACAGTTCTATGCCGCCCACCGGCAACCGGAACCGCAGCAGACGCTGTTTGATATGGACGATGATGAGGATTTCTCCTATGAGCCGGAGGATTATGAGGACGAAGAACTGACAGAAGACGCCCCGGAAATGGACGAAAACGATCCCTTCTATTTCTCGGAGGGGATGCATTTATGAGTCGCAAAAAAGAATTACAGCGCAGCCTTGGAAACCGGTATTCCTATGAACGGCTGCTCAGTGACCGTGAAATACAAAAGCTCCGCAGAGAGATACCCGCAGATTTTTCCGAAACAGTTGCCGCCGTACTCACGGTAGGCTGTCTGCGGCTGAGCGCCGTCCTCTACCTTTCCTGCAAGGAGCTGCTGCTCGGTTACGATATGTTTGTCAAGGACGATCCTGCCTCCCCGGAGTGGATTTTTTATGAAAGCCTCTCTGAGCCGGTTAGCTTAAAGGAAGCGGATATGCTTCGCATCCTCGACCGTATGGTATCGGAGCATGGGCTGTCCTATACCGAGAGCTGCTTCGACAGGCTGGACGGCAAAGCAGTCCGGAAAGAGAAACCAGCCCTGTAAGCCAACCTGTCGCCCCGTGTGCCGACTTTAGCGGCGCGGTGGAGAAAGTACTCGACAAGCAAGCCTCGGGCAGAATTTGGGCGGTTTTGAGGGGGGATCTGCCATGCGGGAAACGATTCCAAATCGGCTGGCATTCGCCTACGATTTGGTTGCAGGATAAAGGGACGGGGTTGCAAAGCACCCTCGCCCCGGTTCACAGCAGCCCGCAATGCGGACTGCACAGGAGTTTTCCGACCGTTGCGATATCAGAATGGTTCTGGGTTGTAAATCTGCCCGGTTTCCAGTTTCGGGGTTGCAGAGCGTGAAAAGCGCGGATTGGCCGCCCGTTTGTCGGCGCTGCAGCCCTGAAGTCCGACAGGCCGGCAGAAAGGAAAACAAATGGAAGAAAACAAACAAAAATTTGCGTTATGGGCATACCCGGATACGCTCAATGCAGTAGAAAAATTATATCGGCAGGACAACTGCCGAAGCAAATCCGAATTCATCGAAAAGGCCCTCCACTTTTATATCGGGTATATCTGCAGCGCGGACAAATCCGATTATCTACCCCATATCGTGGTATCTACCATGCAGGGGACGATGGACGCCTTTGAGGATCGCATCGCCGGACTGCTTTTCAAAATGGCGGTGGAGCTGTCGATGCTCCTCCATGTCACAGCGGCGGCCAATGAGATCGATGAAGATACGCTTTCCCGCCTGCGCGGGATATGCGTTGCGGAGGTAAGACGCCTACGCGGTTCGGTGCGCATGGAGGACGCTGTGAAATATCAGAACGGAGATGAAGCGCGATAGCCAAAATCATATTGAAGTGTCCGTATCTGAAACCGGGCAGCACGAAACACTCTGAAAATTTAGTCAGGTATATTGCCAATCGCGACGGCGTGCAGAAAATTGATGACACATGGAAGGCACAGGCTGTTACGGCAGAGCAGAAAAAACTGATCGGTGAAATCATCCGCGACTTTCCCGACGCCAAAGACAGCTTTGAATATGAAGACTATCTTTCCAAGCCGTCAAAAGGCTCTGCATCGGAATTCATCAGCCGCGCAATCGAAGACAACATCGGTATTATAGGGAAGCGTGAAAATTATGTCGGGTATATCGCCAGGCGTCCCCGTGCAGAGAGACATGGCTCGCACGGTCTGTTCACAGACGCAGACGTTCCGATCATTCTGTCGCAGGTGGCAAAAGAAGTCGCGGAGCATACTGGCAATGTCTGGACGAATATTATATCCCTGCGCCGGGAGGACGCCGCCCGGCTTGGCTATGACAACGCCTACGCATGGCGGAACCTTCTGCGCTCACAGGCGATGACCTTTGCAAAGAACATGAAAATCCCGCTGTCCGATCTGCGGTGGTATGCCGCTTACCATGACGAGAGCTATCATCCCCATGTTCACATGGTGGTCTATTCCGTAGGTAAGGAGCCGTACCTCTCTAAAGACGGCATTGCAGCGATCAAATCAAGCCTTGCCCGTCAGATTTTCAAGCATGATCTTTTACAGGTGTATGTGGAGCAGACCAATCATCGGAACGAACTCACACAGAAAAGCCGGGATGTGCTGTTGGATATTATCTCCCGCATTAACAGTGGTAGCTATGATAATCCTATCGTCACCGATCTGCTATTAAAGCTCTCCGAACAAATGAAGCATTACAAAGGCAAAAAGGTGTACGGCTATCTGCCGCAGGCGGGGCGGAACATCGTGAATGCCATTGTGGACGAGATGGCAAAGGACAAGGATATTTCTGCCCTGTACGATTTGTGGTACGAGCAGCGGGATGCTGTCACCGGCATCTATCAGGACACGCCGGAGCAACACATTCCTCTGTCGCAGAATAAGGAATTCAAAGCAATCAAAAATGCGGTGATACAGGAAGCGATGAACATTCTGCATGACCGTGTTACTTTTGAAGAAGTGCCGGAAAGTTCGCTCTCCGATGCAGATGAGTCGGAGAGCAGCAGGGATGCCGACTGGGACGAAATAGAACCGACAGAGTCGGATCGATTCTATGGCAGCAGTGGCAACAAGAATAAGAAATCATGGTGGACTGACGAGTATAAAAAGGCTCGTCAGTTTTTCTATGGTACAAAAGAGACGCCGCCCGATTTTGATTCCGCCTTTTCCCTGATGCAGATTGAAGCTAAAAAAGGAAACGGCTTTGCTATGCACGACCTTGCAAAGATGTACCTTTCTGGCCTCGGCTGTGAAAAGGATGAAGAACAGGCGCAGGCGTGGTTTTCCAAAGCATATCATGCGTTTACTGCACAAGAAGCCAAAGTAAAGAAAAAGGATTATTTCCAATACCGGATCGGTAAGCTGTTCTCCTTTGGGTACGGCGTGGAGCAGGACTATGGAAAGGCCGCCGAATGGTATGAAAAAGCAGTGTCGGAAGACAATCCCTTCGCAGTTTATGCGCTCGGCAGTCTGTACCGCCGCGGTCAGGGTGTGGAGCAAAATGACGAAAAAGCCTATGAATTGTATTGTGTGGCAGCGGAGCATACAGAAAAGCCAAATGCATATGCCGCCTATGAACTTGGACGGATGTGCAGGGACGGGATCGGAACGGCTTCGGACAGGGCAGCATCCGAAGCATGGTACCGGCGGGCATATCAGGGGTTTCTCATGATCGAGCAGAATATGGCGGACGACAAGCTGTACTACCGCCTGGGGCAGATGAACATGGGCGGGATCGGGACGGCGGTGAATCTGCCGAAAGCAAAGCGGTATTTTGAAAAAGCGGCGAAACTGGACAACTCCGACGCCCTATATGGCCTCGGCAAACTGTTCCTGCGGAAAGACTCGGAATATTACGATCCCAATAAAGCAGTGGACTGCCTGCTTCAAGCAGCGCAGAAAGGTCACGAGTTTTCAGCGTATGCTCTTGGCAAGCTGTTTCTCAAGGGCGATGAAGTACCGAAAAATGTGGGCTGCGCACTGCAGTGGTTAGAAGAAGCAGTAGTAAAAGAAAATCAGTATGCCGAATACCTGCTTGGAAAAACATTGCTCATGGGCGTGGATACTGAGCAGGACATGGAACGCGGTGTCCAGCTGCTGACCGCATCGGCCGGGCAGAAAAACTGCTGCGCGCAATACACCCTCGGCAAAGCCTATCTCGAAGGAGTTCTGCTGCCACAAAACATTCCTGAATCCATCCGTCTGCTCAGCGAATCAGCAGACAGCAGCTTCGCTCCGGCACAATATCTGCTTGGGAAACTCTTATACCGCGGAGAAATCGTGATGCGGGATATCGGCAGGGCTCTTCTGTATTTGGAGCAGGCATCAGAAAAAGAAAATGCCTATGCCGCTTACCTTGCAGGAAAAATCCGGCTGACAGAAGAAGGTTTCAAGGATGTCCCGAAAGCTGTCCGGCTGTTTCAGATCGCCGCCGCCCAGCAAAACAGCTTTGCCGAGTTTCAGCTCGGCTTATTGTATCTACGGGGCAAGGATGTGGCACGGGATGAACGGGAAGCGATCCGGTGGCTGGCTTTGTCTGCCGAACACGGAAATTCATATGCCGCCCAGCTTCTCCACAGCATCAAATCCGGTCAGAACTGGTCGGCAGCATTGGGAGCGCTCCGACTGTTACAGCATCTTTCTCGCATGATCCAAAACCGCCTGGAGGATGAACGGAAAGGAACAGCCGGTATGACCGAGCGGAAGCTCAAACGAAAGATTGACGAGAAAAAGCAGGCGCACGGTCTGCGGCAGGGATAGGAGGTATTATTTTTGTCTCAATATATTCATTTTACGGAACAACAAAAGACACAGGCCAGACAAACCGATATTGCGGAACTGCTCCGCAGTCAGGGAGAAACCCTCAAGCGCTCCGGTTCAGAGTACGAATGGCTGGACGGCGGCCAGAAGGTAACTATTCGGGGAAACCTATGGTATCACCAGTACGATCAAGTCGGCGGGGATGCAATTGATTTTGTCCGCCGATTTTATAACAAGCTCTACCCAGAAGCAATGGAGTACCTGCTGGGTGAAACAGGCGGGACGCTTACTGTTTCACCGCCTGTGCAAAGGGAAGAAAAAAACTTTGTCCTCCCGCCCAAGAACGACAATATGCGGCGGGTATTCGCCTATCTCCTGAACCGCCGGGGCATCGACCGGGAGGTGCTGTATGCCTTTGTTCATAAAGGCATGATTTATGAATCCGCAGACTACCATAACGCGGTGTTCGTAGGATTTGATCCCAACGGCAAACCCAAGCACGCCCACAAGCGCGGGACTGGTTCCGAGAGCAGCTACAAAAGCAATGTGTCCGGCAGCCAGCCGGAATACAGTTTCCACTGGAGTGGGCAGGCTGAGCCTGCACCCAATTCGCGCAATGAAGGCGGAGAAATTTCAAAGCACAACCGCCCGCGTTCCAGCGGCTGCCTGTTTCTTTTTGAAGCGCCGATTGATATGCTTTCGTTCATTTCCATGCAGAAAGCCAAAGATTTGCAGAAAGTATGGGCGCGTGAAAATGAGTTGAAAAATGCAGGAATTTTTGAGCGCGAATTGGCGGCGGCAGCTTACCGCTGGAGAAAGCACAGCTATGCGGCATCCTGTTCGGTTTCGGACAGGGTGCTTTTTCAAACGCTCAAGAACAATCCAAATATCAGGCAGGTGTTTCTCTGCCTTGACAGCGATGAACCCGGACAAACGGCAGCGAAACGCATTGCTGACAAACTCTTTGTCCAGGGAGTCTCATCTGAAATCCTCATACCGTATCATAAGGACTGGAATGAGGATCTGCTGGCAGCCGGGAAACAACCTGTCCCTGAAGAACAGGAGGAACAGCCAAATTGGGGAATCCAACTCTCCTGATCGTGATAGCGGCGGTTATGTTCGCCGTTATTGGTGGAATTACACTCGTCTCTCATCTATATAACCTCAATGGCATCAAAAGCAAAACAGTGGGTGACGGCCAGCATGGTACCGCTCGGTTCGCCACCAAATCCGAAATCCGACGGACTTACCGGCAGGTGCCGTTTACGCCCGTCACATGGAGAGCACAGGCAAAGAAAAATCAGCCGCCGGAGCTGCCGCAGGGTATCATCGTCGGCTGTAGAAACAAGGGTGGAGAAACTATTGCCCTTGTGGATGACGCGGATGTCCACTGCATGATGGTGGGGGCGGCCGGCTGCGGCAAGACCGCATTCTGGTTGTACCCGAATCTCGAGTATGCCTGTGTGTCCGGGATGTCTTTCCTGGCGACCGATACCAAAGGTGACCTGTATCGAAATTATGGAAGGATCGCCAAAGAAGACTACCACTACAATGTGGCAGTTATTGATCTGCGCAATCCCACCCAATCAGACGGGAACAACCTGCTGCACCTCGTCAACAAATATATGGACGCATATAAAGAGAATCCCGATGATGTTTCTTTGAAAGCCAAGGCAGAAAAATATGCGAAAATCATTGCCAAAACACTCATCTATGGTGACGGTGATGCCTCCGCTTACGGACAGAATGCTTTCTTTTATGATTCCGCCGAGGGGTTAATGACTTCCGTCATTCTGCTCATTGCGGAGTTCGCTGAACCAAAGGAACGGCACATCGTATCGGTCTTCAAATTGATTCAGGAATTGATGGCACCCAGCAATGTGAAAGGAAAGAATCATTTTCAGCTTCTACTGGATCGTCTGCCGATGGATCATAAGGCGCGATGGTTTGCAGGTGCGGCGCTGTCTGCCGGGGAGCAGGCCATGGCAAGCGTTATGAGTACGGCGCTGTCCCGGCTCAATTCTTTTTTGGATACGGAGATGGAACAGGTGTTATGCTTTGATACGGCAGTGGATGCGGAAAAGTTTTGTCAGGAGAAATCCGCCATCTTTGTCGTTATGCCAGAAGAAAATCCCAACGCATACTTTATGATTAGCTTGCTCATTCAGCAGCTATATCGTGAAATCCTTTCTGTGGCGGATGAAAATGGCGGGAAACTCCCCAATCGCGTTATGTTTTACTGTGATGAGTTTGGAACCATGCCGCCGATACAGTCTGCCGAGATGATGTACAGCGCTTCTCGAAGCAGACGGCTTTCCATCGTCAGCATCATCCAGAGCTATCAGCAGTTGGAAAAGAATTACGGTCGGGAAGGCGCTGCCATTATACAAGACAACTGCCAGGTCACCATTGCCGGAGGGTTTGCCCCAACCTCGGAAACGGCAGATATTGTTTCCAAGACGCTGGGTAACCGGACGGTAATGACCGGCTCGGTCAGCCGCAGCAAAAACGATCCATCCCAGTCCCTGCAGATGACCGAGCGCCCGCTGATGAGCGCAGATGAACTCAAAAACATGAGAAAGGGTTCCTTTATCGTAATGAGGACAGGAGCGCATCCGTTTGTGTCTCAGTTAAAGCTATTTTTCAAGTGGGGAATTTCTTTTTCGGATACACCCTATGCAGTTGCGGAGCATGGTGCCAGAAGGGTACACTATGTCAGCCGGTCAAAAATCATGCAGGCTATCACCGGTCAGTTCCCGCAGGCAAAGAAACCAAAACCGGAGCACAACAGCAACGGGACAGGGATGACGGAATATCAACCAAAAGCCCCCATACAAATCCGCACTGATTAGGAGGTGTCTGCTGTGCCATACTTCACCAAGCTGTATCAGGCCGATTTGCCACATCGTGCTAAGCTCGTTTATATTTATCTTCACGACCGGATGGACAACGAAAAGAAAGCGTGGCCGAGACTGGGTACCATTGCCAAGGATTTGTCTCTCTCCCGCAGCACAGTTAAGCGGGCGGTGAAAGATTTGGAGAAAGCCGGGCTGATACGAAAAGAGTCGCACTTCCGTGAAAACGGCAGTGCGACTTCAAACCGGTATTATTTGATTTAAAAATATATCCTGTCCGCCAAGGGATGGGTCTGCCTTCGAACTGAACCGAGGGGCGGTTCAGTATGGACCGCCTTGAAGTACCCACTTTAAGAGAAATTACAGCAGAAAGAAAAAAGACAAGTGCTCAAATAATTATTTTTCATTGTTAAACAATAAGTTGCATTCATCAATAATGTTCTCTATAATCCGCAGTTGGGATGGTGCCAGTTTCCGCATCTTTTCAGACAGCAGCAAATGATCTTTATCGATGACATCGCCTGTTAAGATATAATCGGTGCTGACACCAAGGGCTGAAGCGATTTTCAACAGGTTTTCAGGCCGCATAGCCCGCTTCCCAGCCTCTGCATAGGAAACAAACTGCGTTGTCACATCGCCTTTCTCTGCCAGAGCCTCCTGCGTCAGCCCCAGCTTCTTGCGGCGTTCCATAATCCTTTGCCCGATTTGTTGTAAAAACAGTTCTTCTTCTGACATCATCCCACCTCTTTTCTCTCCTGTTAAATTATATCCACAACAGGCGATAAAAATAAGCGTGTACTGTTGACATTCATCACAATACACGATATAATAAAAATGTCTATTTGTTGATTGAAACCATAAATTGCCGTAGTGAGCTTGTACGTATGCCATGATATCAATTTTTAAATTTTTCTCAAATTGAAGTATCAACAGATTGAAGGGCACAGTTCTTTATGGTATAATAAATTTTTAAAATAAAGTCGTTTTTCTTTACACGAATTGTGCAACAAAGATATTCGAAAAAGTGAGAAAGGAAACTCTGTGATAATGTTTTAGAGTTAGCAACGCCCATGATAAATAAAAGAATAGACATAGCGGTTGTTTGTAGATATATATTTGTTTGCTTTAGGGATCGTATGGCAGAATGCGGTTCCTTGTCTCTGTGCTATTACACGCCTTGCGTCCTCCTGTCTGTTTGACCGGAGGATTCAGGGCGTTTTTGTTATCTTCTAAAAGGAGTCAGAGAACATGAGTCTGAAATATACCTGCCCCGGCTGTGGAACTCCCTTGGGCTATGAGGGATTGTGCTGGAAATGCAAATCTGAACAGGAGCGAAACGCTGCGCTGGCCTGGACGCCGGAACAGATTGCCGAGAAGCAGAGAAACCTGATCCAGAACATCCAGAGGCTGGCTGATATGGAGGACCCGGAGTTCACCGACTTCTGGCAGCTGCTGGGGTACCGGGATGCCATCGACCCGGAGATCCAGCGGGCGGCACTGGCCGCAGAGGTGTTCTGGCCCTGTGAGATCTATGATCACGCGCCCGCTGATGTGCGGGATGGTCTGATCCATGCGCTGTTGTCCGTGGAATATTCCAGCGAGGCCTCCAACCTTATGAGCTGCCTTGCTATGCAGGGAGATGGCAAGGCAATGGAGACTCTGCTGGAACTGGAACAAAATCCCCGGCCCTGGCGCAAGGGCCTCTATGTGAACCCGTCCAGCTATGCGCAGATTGGCGGCTGGACCTTTGACAAGGAGGGCCAGAGAATCCAACTCAACTTCGCCACCTGCTATCCCATGGTCAAGGGAATCAGCAGAGAGAAGTCTCCCGTCCGCATTGGCCGGGCGCGGGAGGACACCTGCCCCCACTGCGGCGGGCGTATGGTGGATATGCTGGTGCTGGACGGTCGGGATGAGCGGCTCCGGTTCCTGGGGCTTGACGGTATTCTGACGGCCACCTGCTGCCCCAGCTGCGTGGGATTTCTCAAGGGCCCCGCCTTCAACCGGTTCACTCTGAACGGCGGCGTGGAGGTCTTTCCCTCCGAACTCTTTGACGGGGCGGAGAAGATGGACTGCTATGTCCGGCCCGAGGACTACAAGGCCCTCACTGAAAATCCCTTTGTACTGGGCAAAGCGCCTGTGCCCCTGTTTTACGGCGCCGCCTGTGACGATGTGAACACTGTTGGCGGCTTTGCCAACTGGGTGCAGGACGCGGAATATACGACCTGTCCTCATTGCGGCAAGTCTATGAAGTATCTGGCCCAGATCCAGTGGGATACGGTGTTTGACTGTGCGGAGGGAACACTTTATATCGAGTTCTGCCCCAACTGCCACATCGTATCCATGCAGCACCAGCAGACCTGAGAGGAGCGTCTATATGAGTTTGCCAGAACGCGACGGCGTACATGGCCGTTATTACCTGATCCACAAGCCGGACACTGCCCCAGAGGTGCTGGCGGAGGCAGATCTCTGCATTCAGGATGTACTGAACGGCACCGCCCGTGAAAATCACTCCGCCTACCCGACCGTGGTGCGAAATCACAACGGGACACC